>Ga0228711_1003327_pt1 | contig 24938 bp, 15 predicted proteins | sample MedpolnodulmetaG_2_FD_177996 | JGI IMG/M metagenome (GOLD analysis project Ga0228711, IMG submission 177996) | Root nodule microbial communities from Medicago polymorpha collected in Santa Monica, California, United States - brown nodules | ecosystem: Host-associated > Plants > Roots > Nodule... | reverse complement strand
GGGTTCTGATGTTGAAATGTTAAAGATACAAAAGATACTCTGTCGAAAATTCTAGCAAGTTTCGGTTTCACATTGTACTATTTATTCAAAAGCTATTTGTCAAGTTTGGTTCTTTAGGTTGGCCAGACTTCATGTATCAGTAGTCTGTGCGCCGGTCACGGCTAGAAGTTGGGTCGTGACAATCATGCAGTTCATGCTGTAGAGGCAGTAGATGGATACATCGAGTAGTTTTATCACCGGTCTCATCCACGCATGATTCTACCTGACATGTTGTTACCGGTGCCGAGGCCACCGGAGCGTGAGGTCATTGATGCACTTGCTGCTCAGGAGGATGGAGAGCATGAGTACTTACAACTTAGCAGAAGGATGAGCCGCATCAGAGACCATGTGTATGCCGTGATGTCCAGTGGTCTAATGTCGCGAGGGTCTGAGGAATGACAACATTTGGAGAATGTATTGAAAGAGGTGCATGATGGGAAGGTTTACCGTTGTCAGGGAGCTACTGAAGGTGGCAGGGGTGTCAGAGGTGGTGACAGAGGTGGTGGCGGTGGTACGGGTGTAGTTATAAGGGGTTGATTGTATTTTATTTAATGTTAATGTTTGAATATTTTGGATAAATATGTTAAAGGAATGCTAGCAACACACATTTTAACACACACTTTCCAACACACTCTCTTTGATTGGTTAAAATTCACATGGGTCTCATATAAATTTGGTGGGTCCCATGTGAATTTTAACCAATCAAAGAAAGTGTGTTGAAAAGTGTGTGTTAGAATGTGTGTTGCTAGCATTTCTCAATATGTTATGTAACATTTGGATAATTATGTTTGAATAATTATGTTGTGTTGTTGTTTGATTAATGTTATAAATTGATTTTTCTGTTTGGAAAACTAGTCGAAATCATAAATAGTTATTGTCGTTGCTCTCAAACATAGACTCAGCCAAAACAAATGGCTTCTGCCTCTATGCTGATGTGGTTCGGTTTTCATTTTTCGGACAGTTTTAATACATTCCGGATTATGTAATCCGGAAACATCATTTCCCCATCCCATTTGTTGACTTTCAACGGGGTAATTTACACATTTCGGATTACATAATCCGGAAAGTGTAATCCGAATCCATCCATTGAACATTGACATCAACATCCAGCATGGTGGTTTAAGTGCCAAAATAACAAAAATTTGTCCGGAACTCATTTTCCGAAAGGAGTTCGGATTATATACTCCGGACTTTTTGGGAAAAAATAGGGCTTGCGAGAATTCCGAAGGGTGGGAAAAGTATTACCAATTATGTAATATAATAAGACATCCTTGACAATTCAAGCCCATTACCTTTTCTTTTGTAGGCAAAAGAAAGAGATACAGAGAACTAGAGGAAATTAGACCTTACTCAAATACAACCCAAACATGAATACGTGATAAATAAGATCAGATGGATCAACCTTAATCTATCCTGTCAAAAAATTCATTCATCAGGGGATCAACCCAACAAACCCGCGCACGGGTACGAAACCAAGTTACAAAAAAGATGAAGAGTGAACATCTGCAATGAACAGTTAGAGTTTTAATCTAGCGGACAAATCGACCACCAACACATTATCAAAATCTAAGTGGCAACAACTCCTCAACACAGTAGCAACCATAAAAGCTCTTTCAATCATAGTTTTTAGTCCAAATTTTAAACCAAATATATCGATTTTGTTTGACTCATTTTGCTGATATTTTGTAACGATGGAGTATATCTACTTGGTCACACTAGCTCATGATCAAATACCAAAATTCAAAGATGCTAATAAAAGGACAACCGAAAAGCCACAGACAAAAGTAAAATATATATAAGAAAATGGGACTTGTAAACAAAACAAGATTCATTCACTTGGATATTTTAACTAACTTATGAACAAAGATACACATCAATAGACATTTCAAACTACTACAGATTAACTTCACCAAACTAATGTCTTTGAAACTAACAACAAATGAGTTCCATGGGCCTATAAATATATGAAAAAATAGCACTATTGTTTTAGACAGATGCTTATTCAACTTCCTATTTTGTTATAATACGAGTAACACCTTCAACGCTATATTCAGTTACCATCGTAGAAGAGTCAGAGACACTCACAGAACCGTTATTTGTATCGGTATTCATATGAGATGTAGGGAAAATCCCACCAATCATGTGTAGAAACGGATTCAAAGGTTTTGGAATTTCAACTAAACCTTCCAACATTTGTACCACAACACTCATTATAGGTCTTGATTCTGGGCTATACTGAACACATGACAAAGCCACCCTAACCATTCTCTTTACATTCTCCATGTTTTGCTCCTCTATGCCACAAGCTGCTATCAACTCCTCCAATTTTTCAGCATCAAATTTTTTCCAAACCCACATTGGAAACCATTCTTGGCTTTCTGAGAGGTTTATATCATGGTTTTTTCTCCTACCTATAATTTCAAATAGTAGTATACCAAAACTATAAACGTCACACTTGTGAGTTACAGGAAACGGCATCCAAAGTTCAGGTGCTGCATAACCAGGCGTCCCTCTTCCTCCGGTCATTGTTATGTGAGTATTTTCTCTATTGCAAAGTTTGGCCAAACCAAAATCAGCAACTTTAGGGTTGAAATTCATATCCAAGAGAATATTTCCTGGTTTAATATCGTAGTGGATTATTCTTTGTTGGCACTCTTCATGTAAGTAAGCAATGCCTCTTGCGGTACCAATTGCAATCTCTCGAAGCTTTTCAAATCCTAAGATATTGTATTCTTGGAACAAATACCGATCAAGAGATCCGTTCCTCATGTATTCATAAACAAGTGCTATCAGGTTCTTTTCAAAACAAAAACCATATAGCCGGACAAGATTGAAATGGTGAACTTTACCTATTGTGCCAACTTCTGCCATAAACTGTTGATCAATTCTTTTGTCCGAACTTCCATGTAGAACCTTGACAGCTATCATGGTTCCATCACTTAAACTTCCTTTATAAACAACTCCAAAACCTCCCGATCCCAACCGGTAGGAATAGTTTTCGGTTGCAATCCTTATTTGCATATCTGTGAATCTTTTTGGTTTTTCCTTTTCCATATCATTTAGAAATTTATCCATTGTGACTGTGATGAAGTGTGAGGGTACACTAGCTGATCTACGGGGGCGTCTTCCTCGGCATCCAGGTAGTAAACCTACCACAACACTTAAAATAAAAATTGCAGTAACGACACCTGCAAGCAAAAAGATAATAAATATTCAGTTAGAGGAGAAATCTCATAAAATTTGACATTAATCGGAAACTATTTGATATATTAATGATATACATCAAAATTAACTTCTTATGAACTTTTAAAATACGAGCTAATTATATTTTTTTATGTTAATGATCTTCTCTTAACCGACAATGCATTTCTTCATCCCTTTATACATTCTTTCTCCAACTGTTTTTCTCTTAAAATGTCGGAACACTACACTACTTTCTCGGTATAAAGCTTATTCCTATTGAATATAAATTCATTAGCGATATCCTTGAGAAGTTTGATATGGATACAGACAAACCTAGACACACCTCTATAGTCAATTCACAACTACAAACTCACACTTAATGATGGAACAACTTCCACAAGACTCAACTCTTAATACATAATTTATTGGTGCACTACAATACCTCAATCTCATAAGTCTTAACATTTCCTTTGTTACCCAGCATACTCTCTCAGTTCATACATAAGCCTACCAGTCTCCACTTTCATCTCAAAAGTCTACTTAAATATCTCAAGGCTACAATTAACTTTGAAATTTTGCTCAAGAAAGCTACTGCACTTAACCCTCAAGCATACACATGTAACTGATTGGGTGTACTATACCTCCACATCTGCGTATTTAGTATATCTTTGAGGTAACCCCATTTCATGGCTCTCAAGGAAACAACACAGTAGGGATGACAATGGGTTTAGAGTATTATAGTTTCCATCCCCATGCATGCATTTACAAAAAATCCTCATACCCGAATCTATACTCTCGTAGAAAACAAGTTTGGTGCCTGCAGATACCCTATAGACAGACATTAAAGCGTCCGTACCCGCACTTTAACAACAAAAGGACAATAAATTAAAGTATCACAACATAATTAAAATATGTTATGCATTCTCTTAAATCAACATAAATAATATTATGTGTCATGTTATTTAACCAAATAAAAAACACCTAAAATATAAAAAAAATAAAATGCATCTTACAATAAATATCAAAGACTTTAAATTAATCCACTAACTTTAGTATTACATAAAATTATTATTATAGTCTATATAATGTGCGGGAGTGGGTCGGGCAGGACACTAGAGTGTCCGTACCTTTGCTCATACTCGTTGATACCCATCCTTCGTAGGTATTTCTTGCGGACACCCATTGAACATGACTCCAATTGCCATCTCTACAACGCATTATTGTTAGATCCTTCATTGAAGTTGACTATCGAGTTCTAGCCACAAGAATAAATAAAATTACGTGGATAACAAATCTGTTTTCTGAGCTCCATTTTCCAGATGGTAACTTTATCTTGTGTGGGTATATATGAGAATAGTATGGAATCACGTAGAATTAATGAGGACAACAAATTAAGTCAACAATAAGATCATATTTTTTCAACAAATAATAAAGGATATTTGATTTGATAGAAGGAGATTTGATTTGATAATTAGTTGTATTAAAGTGTTAGTGTATACATAATACCTTGTAGCTTACCGTCTCTATGCAACACCTTCCTTTCTCATTTGTGATCTCGTGTAAGAATATAGGAGTATATACCGAACATTTTTCTTTTAGATAATTTTTTATTTGTTAGTATAGTGATTAAAAATTCATCTTAAAGTGAATATATTGGGTGACCGAGTTAGCTAAGCTCATGAGAACTTTGAGATAATTTATATAGCGCACATGTTTATACAAAAACCAATACAACAAGATATATTCTTCTCTTATATTTTTTCTTACGGCCTTCTCTTATAATTGAAACCCATTAAAATTAAGGTCTTTTGAACTTTTATTGATCATCGTTAATTTTGGTGGGTCTCAATAATATATCAATTAATTTTCTATGTATGCAAAATTTTACATAGATAATTGATATGATATAGATTTTCAATTTAATGATAGATTTTAAGAAATTTTTATTTTTAATTTTTTTTAGAGGAGAAATTTGTAGTTGTTAAAACGTTATTGAACGTGTATATATTCCAAGTTCTAAAAAAACCCATATTTTATTTTTTTCAATCAATTCAATATGCTGTTTAGCAAACAGCCTCATGAGTATCAACATGCTCTGTATGTTTATTGTACTTATGATCTTCTTTTATTTAAACCATAAATTTATATCAGAAACTAAAAAGAAAATTAGCTACTGTCAAAAAAAGAAGTAGAAAATCAGCACATAACTGAAGATGGAAAAAAAAAACGTACCTGCAATGATGAGACTCGCACTTGACATAGGAAATGATAATAATTCAAAATACCAAAGGGAATTCTTAATAAGTGAGTACCAAAGGGAATGAAATTCCAGTTAGTTTGTTCGATATGCATGATTCTCAAAACGTGCTTTTATTAAAATTTGATTGAAATTACTAGGAAAAAGAAAAGGATTTTTTTTAAAAAAAAAAAAAAAAGAATAGTCAATTGAAATTGATTTTTTTTTAACAAAAAATAATAAGAAAACGAGAGGTAGAGGATTGAAATTGATGTGTGTGGCTATTATGCAGGTATAGTATTACTCCGTCCGATCTTTTTTATAAGAAGAGAAACCAAAAATCATCAAAACAAAGACAATCAATAATTTATAACATGATTTTACAAATTTACCTTCATAAAAATTAGTGAATAATTAAATTTACCCACTAATAATGAAAAGTCTAACATTAAATAAGGGTTAGAAAAGTCTTTTAAACAATAAATGTATCTAAATGTTGTGACTTTTTCTTATAAATTAAACCAATTTTTTTTTATTTTAATTTTCTTATAAATAGAACCGGAGGAAATTTCCATTAGATTGTTTGACTATTATACATAATTTCTTTGTATTAAGCAATGACGTGTATAATAAATTTAACAAAATATTTAAAAGTGATTGTATGAGGCAAACAAAAAAAAGAGCAATTAGTGTTATTTAAAATCGTTTTTTGATTTTCGTAAAAAGAATATTGAAATATTTTAATAGTTTTTTAAATAAAGGACTCATTTAAGTCCATTATTTGAGACGACATGTTTTTTCTGTATTAAATTTCTTAACATGTACTTTTAGTATATAAGTTAACATATTGGCATGTTGATACACAAAAATAAACAACTTTTTATCAAGTAAAATATTTTAAAAACACACATACTTTTTTTCTACTGTTTTCTAATTTGTGTAGACTAAAATGATATTTATAGTTTTTTTTTATATTATAAATATAACTAAAAGATCCGTGAAGTTATGGATGATTATTATTGCTTCTTAGTCAAAGCACGTTTCTATTTTATTATTTTCTTTTATGAGATGTTTTGAGAGATATTTTCTTATTTGATTGAAATTGAATGGACCATGTCTTCTTGAGTTTAGCTCAGTTGTATAGACAATACATAATATATGTAATGTTTGGGTTTCGAACCCCGGCCACCACAAAAATAAAATAAAATTGAAAGAACCATAAAATTCGAATGAAACATATCATATATGTCATTTCCGATTTATTCTCCGTATAGTTTTTTAATTTCATCTTTGTAAAATAAAGATTCTTCATAAATAGACATTGACTCATCTAACTCGTGATTTTTGCTGATGTGGTACATGACTGGATATATAATTAACTTTTTTTTAATTATTCAAGATGTGTACTTCTTTGACACCTAACTATATAATTTTAAAAAAAATGAAAAATCTTAAAATTAAAACCGAGTGAATAAACACTCGAACTTGTAACTTTCGTAAAAAAAAACCCTGACTTTTAAAAAACTTAAAAAAAATCCTTGAAATTGTCAAATGTTAATCAATTACCCCCTCCGCTTGTTTTGATTGTTAAATCATGTGACGTGGCAGTTAACTTTACACGTGGGCTGAACCTTATGTCATGCCACAAGGGGTAAATGACTTTTTTAATTTTTTTGCTTTCCTCATCTTCTTCATTCTACTTCTTCATCAACTTCAACATCACCTTCATCAATATTCATAAAAAAAATCTAGAATTGTTTTTAAGAAACAACAACAATAACACCACCTAAGCTAATCAACAAAAACTCATCAACCCATAACACAACAAGATCTCTAACATCACAATTAAGTTGTAACAAATATTTAAATTTATAAAAACAGAAACTTTACAATGACCCTTTTCACCCATTTCAAGTTTTCAACTACAAAATCAAGTTATGCACATAAATTACAAAATAGAAGAAAGGAAAATTAGTGGGTTGAAAAATGAAGAAATGAACCTGAAAGCAAGGGAAGGAACATAAGAGAAAGGTAAAGAAAGGGAAGGAGATCGTGACAAGTGTGGAAGAGATGAGCAAAGAGAGAAGAGAAAGTTCCAGAAAATGAAGGGAACAAGAACTGGAGGTTCCTTTTCACTGATTGTGTAGTTTTTTTTCTTCACTGATTGTGTTGTTGTTGCTCACCCTTTTTGTATGAACAAGACTTTTTTTACTATGTAGCCTCTCTGACATTAATAAGATGATGGATTTTTGTTGATTAGCTAGGCCGTGTTAGTGATTTTGTTGTTTATGGGTTGATGGAATTTTGTTGATTAACTTAGGTGGTGTTATTGTTGTTGATGATGGTGGAGGTGTAGTAATGAGATGTTGATGACGTTGTTTGATAGAAAATTAGTAAGTGTACTAACTTATATCGAAATAATAAAATTTATAAGATTCATATCCACATGAACTCTTTCAACTTCTACTTGGTAATAACATTATTATTAAGGGTGTTTGTAAAATGGGGGGTTCACTGAGGCAATTGGTTTAATTTGCAAGTTAAAATAAAATGGTTAAGGAAAAATTGTTTAAGAAATAATATGGAGAGATGACTAGGTCATTCGATTCATCTACTCATCGCTCATTAGCAACATGTTTCTTAAGTCTACGAATGCTATAAAGTTTACGACAAAATAGCTTAGGTCAATCCGTTGATCCTAAGCCCTCTTTTCTGAATATAATTCCCCGATCCCTCAGGTGAACCTATAATCATCAAAGGTTTTAAGTCCGTTAATTCAATTATCACAAGCTAACAACGCTCCATCCCTAGATTGTCCGTTAGATTGAACAATATAGATATTTCCGAGTTACACACTAGTGTCAATAGTCATATAAACTCTTCAATCAACTATATTAGGTCAAAATCATAAAAACATTAAGAACGATTTACACTGAATAAACTAGAATGACATTCATAAAGATTAAAAGTTACAGGTTACATAAACTTGAGCTAGAACAGAATCATCTATTGACCTAATCACAAAAGATCTAGCTACCCATGACTATAGCACAAATAAATAATGTAAAAGAAGGATTCATTACAATTTCAGGTTTTTTTTTGCCTATTCACTCATTAGGTATTCTTGGAATTCTTGATCTTTGGGTTGAGTCTTATTATTAGTGACCACACTGACTGGTACTCTAAATCATGCGAGTACGTTCCTTTTGAAGAAAAGAAGTACGTTTTTCCGTGATTTTGTTGAGTAATCAATTATGAACAATAGGTATTTGACATGTCATAGTTTTTCAATTCCCCACCATGTGAAAGGTCACAGTAAAGTTAGCGATGTCAGGTAGGTGGGAAGGGCAATGTAAATGTCCCCATGCCTTTGGCATTTCTAGCATTATGCAACGTAGTCTCTAGCATCATGTTGCTTGGTCGACCAGAAAAACCCTACCCGCAATATTTTCTTAGCTAGGGACTTTCTGCCTAAGTGTTGTCCACAAATCCCTTCGTGAGTCTTGCAATGAGCATCGTGGGCTTTGATATGACCTATACACTTGATCAATGGTGTTGGGAATCCTTTCTTGTAGCAGATATCCCCGACAAAGAATAAGCTCATGTTTCTTTGTTCATTTTTTATGCTTCAAGAGCTTCCTAGATTCAATATTGATGTCGTTTTTGACAATTAAGTGACCTTCTCATCATCCTTTCTTCCATATATGGTCGAAACAAGATTTTCCGTATTGGTTTCGTACGGGCCAAGAAGTAATGCCCGGGGGATCTTCTACATCTTTTGGTTTCTTGTTTTTGGCCTTGTAAAGCTTTTCTCATGAAATAGGTGGGTTGTTGCCCCTTTGTTTTCCATAATCAGAGTAACACTAACAACTTCAGAAGGGACATATAGATAACAATAAAGAGTTTCACCTTGTTCGGGGTGAGAAAGGTCTAGTGGTTGAGAAATTTCTTGTTTAAGATGTGTAAGGGAAGCTTCACATTGTTCATTCCATTCAAAGACAGATTCCTTCCCGAGTAATTTGAAGAAAGGAATAACATGTTGAGAGGATATGGTGACGAAGCATGAAAACGTAGTTATCATCCCATTCATTGTTTTATGAACTTTTTGGAAGTAGGAGTTCATAAAATGCTTGGCAATTATATGGATTTGCCTCTATCCCTTGATTGGTGAAGTAAAATCCCAAGAACTTTGTTCATCATTCATTGATAGGATGCGCCTGCATTCTTCTAACCTAATGGCATTACGTTGTAGTACTAGTTCCCTGATTCAGTCATGAAGGTTGTTTCTTTTTTTGTCGACTTCACCCATGGATATTTGATTGTACCCCTAATATACATCCATGAATGATAAAAGTTTAAAATCAGATGAGTTGTCTACTAGTTTATCCATGTTGGGAAAGGGATATGCATCTTGGGGGCAAGCCCTATTGAGATCGGTATAGCCAACACACATGCACCACTTTCCATTAGATTTTGTTAACCACTGCAACATTTGAGAGCCAAATTGTATACTTGGCCTCAAAAATTAAATTTTCTTCTAGGAGGTCTCTCACAACCTTTTTGGCAGCCTACGCTTTTTCAGAAGAATGCTTCCTACACCGCTGAGCTACAATGCTAGCACTACGACTGACTATCAGTTGGTCACAAGCAACATCAAAATCTATTTTGAGCATGTCAACAACACTCGATGCAAACATATATGCATTTTCTCATAGGCAAGCTATGAGATGAGTTCGAACGAATTTAGGGAGCTCCTTCCTGATCTTGACATTCCTTGACAAATCTTCACATAAGGGAATCGACTTGAAGTCACCATCATGGTGGACCTTACGATATCTTGGTTGAGTGGATCCTTTTTCTTCTGTTCTTTCAGCTCTATCTTGCTAAACCTTGAGTCGAGCTCAATAAGATTAACTTTAATGTTGCCCGCATCAGTCTTCTTTTCTTTACCCTTAGAGGGTGTTTTTGGAATTTAGACCGAGCTTTGAATTTTGTTTGCAGCGAGGAAACATCTTCGAGCAACCTTGATGTCTCCATGCAGGATAGCGACTGTATCATTCTTTGAATGATACTTCATCATGAGGTGAGCAGTTGACGAAATTGTACCCAATTCTTCCGGTGTAGGCCTTTCGATGATACAATTGTAGTGGATTTGCAGCCTACTACCAGTAGCTGTACCTTCACTATTCTCCTTCCTTCCCATTCACCGAACGTGACTAGGAGCTCAACATGATCCTAGGATTTTGTTGAGGAACCGTTGAACCCATAGAGTTTGGATCCAACGTAAGAAATTCGATTTTTCTCCGCCAGCTGAAGAGTTTTGAACAGGTAGGTATACATCATATCGCAAAAAGCCCTGGTGTAAACCATGATTATGCAAACATCAAAGTTACTATGTATGTCTGAACGAGCAGAGGTAATTGCAGCATTTGACACTGTTGGGAAATTCAATAACGTAAAATGCTAGTGGAGGTTGTCCAGAAGATCTTGCGGAGGAAATCATGAAGTGCTCTATCGTGAACTTTATTTGAACATTGTTTAAAATATCATAATGAAACAATGATAGTAACTAGTAATGCAAAATAAGTATGAGTTGTGAGTTTCCAGGCATGTTGTAACAGACTCAATATTCTATTACATAGAACTTAAGCACACAGAATTTTTCAATAAATAGATTTGTAATTGTACTAGGGAGAGATCCTGGGTAAAGACAATAATCCACACACATGTACAATACATTATGGGTTTAAAGGCACGTGAAGAATAGAAACAGAACTCTCCAGAAGAAAAAAATGGAAGAAAAAGAAATATCAAAAAGGGAATTGACTCATTCATATCATAACTTTCTTCCTTTTCCTGCGTAATGTAATATCTTTCATACTCACTCCTCACATCATGCATCTCTCCTCACATCCATCATCCACTCGTTCTGTTACAACTAACTTTGTTAACATGACATCCTTGCTTTGCTGTCTTCTCTTGTCTCAGACGCAAGAACAAAAAGGATCGCGAACTTCTACTTCCAAAATTGGACTTGTTGGTTACATATTAGATTTCCCTGAGTTCAAACTTCCCCATGTTCGCAATAATATCCCAACATAAAAATTTGGCATGAATATAGACAATGCTCATATCAACACTCTTAAACTTCTAGAAACAAGTAGTGTACAGAATATTTATTGTCATGAAAGTTGAAATCCATAGTCTAAACTAAATTCATCCCATCAAATCATCACTAAACAAAAAGATTCAAAATGAAAAATTAGCGTTCTATCTGAATAGTTACATGACTAATGTTATGAACCCTCCTGATGTAGTCTACGACCTTGTCCAGCATCACATCAGCGTCTGCTTCAGGAATGACTTTAACATGACAAGCTAGCAATACCTTCCCCACTGTAATGGCCCATATGTGCAGCTCATGAACAGCCACTACTTCTTCCATCTCCAATAGCCCCTTTTGAAGCTGAGTAGCATCTATCTCGCGTGGTGTGCTTTCCATCAAGACTTCCAGAATGTTTCTAAGCATGTTGATAGTTGTGGCCAAGACAATTACAGAAAAGATTAGAGTGCAAATCAAATCGACTATTTTCCATTCAGGTTTATACCATATGATTGCTCCCCCAATCATTACACCAATACTCTGGATAGAGTCTCCAAGTACATGGAGATATGCCCCATGTACATTTATGTTCCGTTTCTTCTTCTTGGATCGGCCTTTTGATTCACCAAGAAGTGGTTCAGTAACCTCTTTATGGTCATGGTCATGATGGTGCACATCATCATGAGTATGGTGGTGTTCATCGTGCGAATGCTTTTCATCGTCTTGATGGTGAGTCTGATCACCATGTGTGTGATGATGCTCATCTGTATGCTTGGTAGAAACTGACATACCATGGCTGTGGCCATGATGATCATGTCCGTGGCCGTGATCATGTCCATGGCCATGGCCGTGATCATGGCCCAATACCAAAGCCATAATGATGTTCACCACAAGACCAAATGCAGCAACTACAAACATTAAAAAACCATCCACTTCTTGAGGACCTGCAATGAGTCTAGCAATCGCTTCATATACAAGAATCCCAGCAAGCAGCCATATTAATTGCATAGAAACCAAAGCACCAAGAATCTCTATTCGAAAAAATCCAAACGATTGACGAGGATTTGGTTCCCATCCTCCAGCCCAAATAGAAAATAAGGAGATGGCAAATGCTGCAACATCTGAAAGCAAATGTGCTGCATCAGTCAATATTGCCAGACTGTTAGCCTTAATACCACCAACTACCTCAACGGCCATGAAGATAACGCAAAGGGTCACTGCTATGAAAAGCTTTCGCATAGAAGTTGATCGTTCTTCAGAATCCTTCGAAATGGACCCTGCATCTGAGAACTCACAAGGTGCTTCCCCACAAATTTTCCTTCCTACATCAGGGAGTTCTCCACTGATTTCAATTATTTGTCCATGGTGAGCGCTTTGTGCTTCCATCTGCAATAAATTAATAAAATGAAATATTTCTTGAGTTGTTGATAAACCATTAAACAGAATTGTACAGTTCCAAGCATTAAATGGAAGCAAGAAAATATTAAATCAGCCATAAATAAAAAGAAACAGGAAGTTCTGATGACTCCACTAATAGGAGCTGCATCAACCATTATCCAATTCAACATCTAAGACCATCAGTAGTTTTTATAAAACATTTAGACCTCTGAAATGGATGACCAACAAATTTTCAATGTGATGTAGTTTGCCTAATTCAATAAATGACCAAGCATTTCAGCGTTCAATAACCAAAATAAATTACTGATAACATTTTAAAAATATCTGACCTTAGGCAATAATTTGAGGAATTTGACCAGAAAATCATAGTCAAATAAAACCTTTTCATATGAATGAAAACGCTACTTTTTCAGATTAAAAGTGTCAGACATACTTGTGTGAAGAGCCAACTAAGTAAGACTTTAACACAATTATATGATCAGCGTTTAAGCAAAATATTTCCAACTACTACATACAAGAGAAAAAAAAATTTGGCAAGACAGCGAAAAGAAACATAACAAGAAAGCACAGAATGAAATCATTACTCTACAAATATGAAAATTTCTTTGGATTATCTAAAGGAAAACCTATGATACATTCTTTTGCATTAATTAGATACTGGGGTCTCTATACTCAACTATAGAAAATAAAAATCAAAAGTGCAATTGAAATACTTAGCAAATGATTAGGACTATGGAACCATAAGCCATAAATTAAATTCCTATCCGAATATTAGAAGTTAAGAACTTCTCAGGCCATATTCTGACTAAAAATCTATCAAATCAGAAAGCATCTAGTTGCAATTTCATTCCCGGTTCAACTACGTAATAGCTTTATTATGTAGTAACCCTCTGAAGGAGGAGATAGTATAAGCAAATGAAATTGTTAACTCAATATCTGACAATATGATACAAACTATAATTTTATTACAAACGATTAGGAAAAATCCTCTTGATTATTATAGAATAATAATCCAAAGCTTTGAGGGTCATAGGTCTATTCTGCTGCATCTAAGAGACTTAATTGGTTAATGGATTAGCTTGTGTGTGTGTGTGTGTAATCGGGAGCTAGCTGGGCAGACCCTCGATGCCCTTTGTTCTATAACCAAAGCAAACTTTTCCCTTACAGACCCTCAGCGACCTCCCACACACCAAAAACCCCAATTCTCTTAAATTACCAAACACTTCTCTCCTCTCTTCAATTATTTATATATGTTGTGATAATATATCCTCATCATAAATCGTATAAGCTAGTCAATTCAATTGGTTATCAAGCTCCAATAAAGACTCATTTGTACTGTAAATAGACACTAAAACAAATTTTTCACAAGTACAAGAAAGTGCTTATGAATGAGTTATAAAGATCTTTTCCTTTTTCAATGCACTATTCGCAAAAGCATGTAACAAAGTACAATAGCGACAAGGTCATTCCATCACGATTCACAAATATACTTCATAGTTCAAATCAACACATACCTTAAACCTAAGTCAAGCAAAGCAGAGCAAATAGAGGATGACAACTCAAAAACAAATAAATACATCAAGAATATCCAGCGTCCTTATACAACTATACTGAAATACATCATAATTTAAAGCAATAGCAACTACTACCCAGTAGCAAAAACTTCATTGATAAGATAGAGAAAAAACACAAAAGAAGACACCTAATGACTCCTTCTGAAAAGGAAAACCAATGATATATTCTTTTGCATGGCCTGTTTGGATAAACAGCTAATTTTCAGCTTACAGCACAAGCGCTTATCATGATATTAAGTGCTTATGTATAAGATCACATAAGCTATTTCTATAGCAAAGTATAAAATAAAGTTAAATTGTTTCTGTATATACTATAAGTAGTTTTTATAAGCTATATTAGAGAACTTATTAAACTAAGCCGAAAAAAGCTTTTGAAAATTTTCATAAGTTCTCTCAAACGGTCTCAGAAAACTTATGTCAGTGGATAAGCTCAAATAAGCCAATCCAAACAGGCTCGATATTTGGGTTTCTATGTTCAACCACTACATTAAACAAACATCAAAACTGGAGTTAAAATCCCTCTTGTGCTTAGCGAATAAGTACGATTACAGAACAATAAGCATAAACAAAATTCGTATTTTTATAATGTAACAACCATATAAATGAAATTGTTAACTCTATGAAAAATCCGGTACAAACCCGTAATTTTAATACAAAGAAAGAGAGAAAAATACCCTTGCAGGAGTTGAAAACAGCAGCTAAGAAGATACTCCTACATCGAAATTAAACACAGAAACGACCATATAAATACAAATATCTGAATTATTAAATTGACGTGATTACTCAACTGAAATCAATGATTATTCAACTTAATCAGTGATTCTTGAACTAAAAAATCTCACATAAAATTGTTAATTAACACGAAATAATAATAGAATAGAAGGTTCTAGGATGATGACAAAGAGGAAAAAACACAAAAATTTACAACAGCACAACAACAAGAATAAACAAAAAATTATTAAAGAAACAATGATTTCTTTCATAAATCAAAAGCATTGAGACAAACACAAAAGCACAAAAAGAGTTACTAATAAATAAATAAATTAGATGAAACATGAAACGTGTGATGAATCGGAACGCACTTTTGATTTGAAGAAATGTGTGATCCTCTCTTTCGTTTCGTACTCCTTTGTTTGTTGGTTGTTTCTTGTTCAGATTCTGAATCCAAATTCTGCTTCTAACTCTTTGGTTTATATTCTTGTTTTTGTTTTGGGGTTTATTCCAAGTGTGGGTAAAAGTATAGTGTAATCGTATTTATGTGGTCCTTTGGATAAAAAGGGCATGTTTTTTTTATAGGCTTTTGATACCCATATGATATGATTGCCGAGAAATTTATATAAAATAAAAGAATTTAATTACTTTACTATGTCAAAGTATATTCCTTTCAATCATATTTATCATCAAATATTCATTTTTTAATATTTATTAAATAACTGATGTATGTGGACTAAATTATAATCTACATACGTCAGTTATTTAATGAATTTAAAAATAGAGTAATTGCTTATAAATGTGACGATGAGTAATTCTTTAACTAGTGTTTTATAACACTAATTAATATTTTTTTTTTTTACAAATTGAAAATAATGTAATATTATGTCAATTAATGAATTTTACAATGCATATATTTTCATATTTATTAATTAGAACATTGGTGTGGTGTTGGAAGAAAAAATTGAAAGATTGATCACCAAGTAATTATACTTTGATCTAATTTTGTGTGAATTGAAGAATTAGAGGTGGGGTCCCACATAGAATAGAATACACACATCAGTAGTGTTTAAATTGCGGTATTTAATTTTAAATATTTGATAATGACAAAAATAATAGTAATTATTATTTTTATTCGTGAATATCACTTTGCTTAAATTTAACTTATGGTGGTGGTTGTGATAAGAATAAGAATTCAATTGAATTTCTTATCTTTTCTTCATTCCAATCCAATGAGTTTGTTTTCTCCACTTTTGTGGATTTGTTTCTTTTTTTTCTTATTCACATGTGTTGTTCAACTGATTAATGGATAAATTCCTTTTTGATCTTAGTAATTGCTGCCGCAAATTTTGCTAAAACACTTACAAAATCTCTATATAAATAAATGACTTCACTCAGTTCAAAAGTCACACCAAAGAGTTTCTATTGGGTTGTCGAAAACTCTTTCTCTCTTCTCCCTTGTGTTGACGATCTATTCTTCTCATCATCTCGTTTTTCTGTTCATTCGAAAATAAGAGTGTTCTTAAGACCTTATTAGTCCATATTCGATATAATGTCCATTTTGGAACAATAATGTCCCGTCAGAATTAAGAATGATCTTAACAATATATAAATATTCTTTAAATATTTTTCTAGTTGAAGAGAAATTAAAAAGTTGAAATGATGGTATCACCGTATTTGAGTGGTCGTAGTGCCATATTGATATTTTGGAGAATTTAAAGTTAGAACACCGGTAACACCATATTTGAGTGGTCTGGTAACCATACCATATTAAAGTTGTTTCAATATTAAAGAGTGGTCTTAGTACCATATTTGAGGGTGTAAATCTCAAACGGTTTTCTACAGTGCAGTAGTTAACCACACAATTGTAGTTGAGCTTGTTTTATCCTCGAGATCGGCGTGGTTGATAGTTTGTCTTGCATAATTTTGGACAGTGCCACAAAACGTCTTAAAAAGAGCGACCTGATTGTGACTCAACCTAGCAACAACTTCAATAATTATTTTTTTTAAAAAAGAATTTGAAAATTCAAATAAAACAATTTAAAAATCCAAATAACAACTTTAATTGATGTGATAATACATGTACAAATCATACTAATTATACTCAAAATAAGAAGCTCATCTTTCCCTATGACTATTTTTCACATATATAGTTGAATATAAGATCATTTATACTCAAGATTGAGATGAGATGATAATGAATATATGTTTAAGTTTAACCAAAGTTCTAAGATATCATTTATTTACTTGTTTTCAATTTTGATCTCTGATGATTATCATGAATCATTGTACTGGTCAAAGTTTAAGCAAGTTAATTCTATTCAAATCTGGAATGTAGTGTGTTTGGAATTTGGATCTTATAGATCTAAACACAAAAATAATTGATTGTACTGAGACCTAACAGCTCTTATGCCCACACTAGTACACTACACATGCAGCTATGTTTGATTTGATTGTTCATCTGCTTTCTAATAGTAACACTTTATTGGCATTAACCCTATGTTTTTTTTAGGAAAATAGATTCTGATATTCCAAATTAAGTTCAACTAGGAGGTAAATACATTTAGTTAATTATTGTGTTTCACCTAATTTGATCTTTAAATGTTATTATACATTTAGTTAATGATTGTGTTTCACCTAATTTGATCCTTAAATGTTATTAATTAACAAAAATATTATTAACTATTCGTGTCAAATTAATATCATATCTCCTTTTAGTTTGTTGAAAAAAAATTATCCGTGTCAAATTAATTAATGCATATGTATATATGTGAAGACTTAAGAGTCTTTCTCAAAGAAAAAAAAACTCACATTAGTTAGATATAGTCTGAATATTTGTCTAAAATAGAATACAATATTCATCATACAAGACGGTGTTGTAGGGTTGAGTTATACTCATATCCAAATCCTAAGATATGTTTATAAGTTGGGACAATTTTCACTTTACATGCTGATTTTAGAGAGCATATTAACATTTTAAAAAACAAAATCTTCTAACAAATTTTTTTTCCATATGATTTCTGAATGAAATTTTCCTGAATGTTCTGCATGTTGCCTTCATTTAATCATTTTATCTCTACTACAAAGTTATAAACAAAAGATAATTAGTTTGAACTTTTCTCTCCACTTGCCAATGAAGCCAAGAATCACTGAATAATAATAATTTCTGACTGTTCACCTATGCTACTGATATCATCAACACTGTCTTTAATCTTTACAGCATCTATTCTTGCAGCACTCACTAATACCACTTGTCTCTGAAACAGTAATAGATTTGTCTTTTTGGCCATGAGATTCCAAAGTAGCAATGCTAGAATCTTTTATCATAACACAAGGCTTCACAACATGAACTTCAACAAACATAAACTTTCCATGATCATTTCCATTGAGTAAACTCAACTTTGAAACTCCACAAGATTCATCTTTTCTTGTCTTTGAAGTTTCCACATGATGAGTAACATTTTTACAACAATCTTTACCACACTCTTCGCTACTAAGAAGTCCTTTTTCCACATCAATATTACTTTGCTTCTTAAGTAATGGTTTGGTCTTATCTTCCAAAAATTTACCATATTTACTACCTTTGGTTGATTCTCTTTTTTCATATTTACGAGTCTCTTGTAAAATTAACATGCTATTGAAAATCACAAGTAAGCATGTTCCAACATCGGTCAATACAGCAAGCCAAACTAATGGATAACCTGCAATTGCCAATGCAAGTATGGCACATTTGAATCCAACTGAAATAATGACATTCTCAATGAGCTTTCTGGTTGTTTTTCTTGCTAAACGAATCGCTTCAGGTACTTTTCGGATATCGTTTGACATGAGAATCGCGTTGCTTGTCTCATTTGCAAGAGCAGAACCAGATATTCCCATTGATATGCCTATGTCTGCTGTAGCTAATGCAGGAGCATCATTGATGCCATCTCCTATCATGGCTATTGGCCCTTCTTTCTTGAAATTCTCAATGAGTTTTGCCTTCTCATGTGGTAGAAGCTCTGCATGAACTATGTCTATAGCATTGTTTAACTGAAAGGAATAAGTAAAAAAATGAAGCATGAATGGTCAAAACTTATAAGGTTAATAACAAAATCTTCATTTTAGTTTTAGAAATATGTGCATTATTGGTTAAATTGACTATAGACTACACTGATCATACCTGACTCTGAACATACATGGCAACCTGAGAGCTATCTCCTGTCAACATGACCGATCTGACTCCTAATAACTTTAGCTCTTCCATTGCCTCTAAAGCGCCTGATCTACAAGCATCAACAAGGCTGAAAACTCCAACTAGAGTTTCTTCACAGTTATTTTTCTTGGTAGAAATCTCAGGTCTTTGAAATTGTACTTCACAATCATCTATAAATATAATAAAAGAATTCAATTATAGATCATGAACTATCAAATTGAATGAAGCACACATTGAGATATTCTTAATTATAAATCCTTCAAGAATTAAGTTCTGAATAGAATCACCTCTTTTAGAGCCAGCTCTGACACCAACTCTCTTGTTTCCTATATAGATATCCCTACCATCAATTGTACCGAAAATTCCTTCACCTGGAAAATTTTGAAAATTCTCCACATTTTCTGGGACTGATTTGATAGAGTGCAACCTTGCATAATCCACTAGTGCACCTGCCACTGGATGACTTGATTTACTCTCAATACTTGAAATCCTACAAAAGTTTTCATTAACGAAATAGCTTATAAATAAGCACTTTTATGATAACCATTTATGCTATAATTGTTTAATGAATTTGTTTATTCCAACAGGGCTAAAGTACTAACATTATATTTTTTAAAGCTAAACTAGCGCACCGAAGTTGGCACCGGGGAGAATCGAACTCGAGACCTTGAAAGGAGCACAGTCCAAGGTCCCAAGCCAACACCACCAGGCCAACCCAAGTGGGTTAAAGTACGTACATTATTATGTTTGGTAGATAAATGAAAACCTACCAGTACAGTAAGGTCTCATTGTTGATGTCATCTGTAGCACTAAAATCTGTTACAGAGAACTCTCCTCTTGTTATGGTACCTGTTTTATCAAAAGCCACTGTCTTAATTCTAGACAGTGTTTCAAGATAATCTCCACCTTTCAATAGTAATCCACTTATTGCAGCTTTTGTGAGAGCACAAAAGATTGCAACTGGTGTAGAGAGGATAAGAGCACAAGGGCATCCACTCAATAAAACCACAAGTGCTAGATGAAACCATGGCTCCATATCAGGAACACTTAATGCAGCTGGAACCACTGCAATGCTTGCTGAAATCAACACAACCACTGCAATACAACATAAACAGAATTCAAATATTACTGTTGTAATATGTAATTATTGGACACATAAATCAGACTCGTTATTTAGAGTTTAATCTATATGTTCATATTAGTGCATAAACTATAAAGTTTAATCTTTTTAATAAGAATTTTTTCTTATAAGGTATCAAATTATTGTCCTGAGTTCCACATTACATTAGGCCCAATGGAATTAGACTCGGATCGGATCCCTTAAATACGGTTTTGGTTCAATCCTGGTGAATAGAAAAAAATGTGGTTGGGAGGGGAGACTCCACTAAAGGTGACTAGCTATAGGTTCTCTAATGGAGATTAGTCATCAAAAAAGTCGGTGGATACTTTGCACCAATAACATGATTACCAAAAACAAAGCATGGTTGAATCGAGGACATGTCAGCCTCAACACACTAATACTGGCATTAAGGGGGACTTTCCAACAATTAAGAAGGTATTGTAGTTCACTATCTTATTTATTAATCCAAGGATCAAATTTTGCAGTGAAAGCAACAAATAGTGAATAATTTTCTCCACTTCCACAAGAAGAAATTTGATGTACATGATACATACCAGGAATATAGTACTTTGCAAAATTATCTATGAATCTTTGTGCTTGTGATTTTCTGCTAGAAGCTTCTTCAACAAGTCTTGACATTCTTGCCACCACTGTGTCTTTTGCCAACACTGTAGTTCTTACACTTATATATCCTGAAATCATATGTATCAAAAATTATTTCAGGATAGGTAATGTTTTCAGAGAGAGAGAGAGAAAGAGAAGAAATACTGAAAAAAAATTAATTTAGCAAAGAAAATGTTGAGAGAAAACGTGAAATCCTTAATCAGAGAGAAATTTACTTTGTCGCTAACATTCATCGCTAATTTATTTTTCTTTCTTCCTAGTAGTGATAGAAAACGTCAAGATACTCTACCATTCATATTAATAGTTCCAGCCCACACAAGTGAATCTGATTCTTTGGTGACAGGGAATGATTCTCCTGTTAACATTTTTTCATCAACTTCACACTTTCCTTCCACAACAATTCCATCAAGAGGAATAGCATCACCTGCCTTGACTGCAAGGATGGTGTTCATCTTAACATCATTGACATCAACACGTTCTCCGGTCTCAGCAACAATAGCCATTTGAGGAGCCATGTTTGTTAAAGAGGACATTGCAACCATTGCCTATGAATGTAATAATGTAAGAAGGTATTATAATTATACATGAAACTCAAATGTCCAATGTTTTCTTCTAGAGATTTGTGTGCTCATGAGAAAACAAAACGAAAATATTATTTCCCCTAGTGCAAGAAGCCGGAGTACATTAATATGCACACTAAAAGGTTTGGACTAAATATTTTTCCCTTAAGTAAGAAGCAAGAGTACATCATGCATACTAAACTTGTGAGTACATTAATAAAGCAAGAAGCAAAAATACATTAAGGACATAAAATTCGGTATTAATCAAGTAATGAAGGTTACTGAAGTAAGAAAGAAAACATGATGACAAGGAGAAAGAGGGAAATGATATCACAAAACCTTATGAGTTGCTCTTGTCTCAAGCCACTGAGCAATAGAGAACAGAAAGATGATGACTCCACCATCTGTAAAATCTTGTAAAGCAGCAGTACCACATACTGCAACATATGATGAGACATGAGCAGAACATTGTATCACATTAACACTACACCAATGCAAACATGTTTTCTTTATACATCGCGCATAAGTATCATTTTTTTTATATATATAATTCAAATCAATTTATCAGACGTTTGTAGAAAATGTTACCTGCCAATAAAACCAAAATGTTGATATTAAGAGTAAGAGCTCTAATGGAAGCTATAGCCCTAAATAGAACTTTAGGGAATCCAATGGCAACAGAACCAAGAGCCAACCATCCCAAAGGAGGATATATATACTTCAAAAATGAAAGTGCAAGTAACAAGCCACATGTCATTGTAAGTATATCTGGACATTTCTTTTCATTATTGGTCTCTCCTTGTGGTCTAAAACTAGCTTCAAGCCTTGCTGTATTCAGTGCATCAGCTGAAACAATCACATAAATACTTATAATCATAAGCTCTTATATTCTAAGCATTTAATCATGTTGTTTATCCAATCACCGAGACAGATAACATTAGACTCTAATGTTACATATGTTCATGATTAAAGGCTCTGATCGTTAGAGCGTTTAATCATGAACATATGTCAAAGTATAAATAACAGTAAAACCAAACATAAATCCAAGAAACAAAGTAAGTTATGATCCATCACACAGAAAAAAGTCAACTTCACTCTCCTAGATATTTTAGGTATTCAAATTGATCCCTAAGATATACAAATTCATGTTGTATAGGTAAAAAAACATAGAAATAACCTATTTGTGACTCAGAAATAAGGAGAACATCATGAACAACAGTAACTGTTCTAGCAGGAACAATCACTGAGACAGCTTTGACTCCATGAAGAGGCTTCAGAATTCTTTCAACCAGTGTTGCTTCCGTAGCACAACACATTCCCAACACTTCAAAGTTGCTTCTCTTTATATTCTCAACCATTATTATGTTTCTTATTTTCAATCAATTTCGAATGGAAAAAAATAAGAGTAAGACACAGATCCTTGAAGACAAAATAAAAAGACAATAGGCTAATTCTATATTTTAACTTTTAAGCCTCATTCTATGTCTTAAGCCAAATTCTCTCTTTCTTTTTTTTATTTTTTTTGCATTTTATAATTAAAATATAAGAACGTAATAGCTGACTTTGATGAAAGAAAATGTAGCTGACGTTTTGATAAATTTTGAGTTTATCTGACGATACCATTTGTTTAATGTAAAGACATATTATAGAGGTCTCCTCTTGTTACTATTGCTTAGATGGTTGGTAAAAGGGTTACATGAACATCAAATTAATCAAACACAATTAAAAATATTTCCTCCCATCCCTTCCCCTTCCCTCCAAAACTCTTAAACCAAATGGACCATAAAATCCCTCATCTATTGAATTAAACATACCCTTATTAGTGAACTAGATATTCAATATGGCGAAATCTATACTATATTATGTGCTATATATAAAGAAAACTATCCCTTTAAGCACTTTTGGGTTGGATTTTTCTTTTCAAAAATACCCTCAATTTTCAATACAAATAACACATGTAACAAATAGATAAGAATAATTGATGAGGAAAATCGGGGGCCGAAACTGCTTAGGATGTTAAAATGTTGGGCGTATATTCCTAGTTATGTCGACTTTGTTAAGGAAGAATGGCGGTCAACTCAGGTGCATGGTGGTATAGTGGTTTTGTTTTGAAAGAAAAGCTTAAAAGAATTAAAGGTAGTCTGCAACAATGGCACTTGAATCATACTCTTAACATCAATAGTAAAATTCAGGATGCTAGGGATCGGATGGCGGTTCTTGATGAGATGGGGGGAAGTAATACTTTGGGTGAGCATGAGGTGAACGAGTTGCATATGTTATCGACTGATATTATGGCTTTTTCAAAACTTCAAGCTAGCATGCAGTGGCAGAAGTCAAGGCTAAATTGGCTGAAGGAGGGTGATGCAACCACAAATTTTTTTCATGGTATCATGTCTTCAAGAAAGAGTTTGAATTCCATTATTTCTTTGTCGGCTGATGGTGTTCAAATTGATGGTGTGGATGCGGTGCGCCAAACGGTATTTCAACATTTTCATGATCATTTTCAGAGACGTCTGCATGTTAGGCCAACCATAGGTGGTTTGATGTTTAAATCTTTGTCTGATACGGAAGGGGCTGCTCTTATTAAACCTTTCATATTAGAAGAGATTAAAGCAGCAATATGGGACTGTGATAGCTATAAGTGTCTCGGACCAGATGGAATTAATTTGGGTTTTTTTAAAGGTTTTTGGGAAGTTCTGAAGATTGATTTGCTGAATTTTTTTGGAGAATTTTTTTTGTCATGGCAAGTTAACGATACTTTGTTGATTGGTGCTAAATCCTAGGCTAATGTTAGAGCATTGAAGGCGGTTCTGTTGTTGTTTGAATTGATTTCAGAGTTGAAAGTTAATTTTCACAAAAGCATGTTGTTTGGGGTTGGTGTTTCTGTTTCTTGGCTTCATTCTTGGCTTCATGAGGCGGCTAGTGTGATGAATTGTAAACACGGTCGTCTTCCTTTCTTGTATTTGGGGTTGCCCATTGGTGGGGATCCTCAGAGGTTACAGTTTTGGTATCCCTTGGTGGAGAGGATCCGTAGTCAGTTAACTGGATGGAAGTGTAAAAATTTATCTTTGGAAGGTCGGTTGATCCTGCTTATGTCTGTTTTGTCTTCAATTCCGGTTTATTTTCTTTCATTCTTCAAAGCTCCCTCAGGTATCATTTCTACCCTTGATTCTTTATTTACTAATTTTTTTTTTT
>Ga0228711_1003324_pt1 | contig 24950 bp, 13 predicted proteins | sample MedpolnodulmetaG_2_FD_177996 | JGI IMG/M metagenome (GOLD analysis project Ga0228711, IMG submission 177996) | Root nodule microbial communities from Medicago polymorpha collected in Santa Monica, California, United States - brown nodules | ecosystem: Host-associated > Plants > Roots > Nodule... | reverse complement strand
TAGGGCAAATAACCACTGTTGTTATCTCTTCATCAACAATGGCCAAAGAAGTTCTTCTCACCAATGACAAATTCTTGTCAAATAGGACTGTTCCACAATCTGTGTCAGTTCTCAACCATGACCAATATAGTCTTGCATTCACGCCCATTTCACCTCTTTGGAAGGAATTGAGAAAAATATGCAACACTCAATTACTTTCTCACAAGAGTCTTGATGCTAGCCAAGATGTTAGGCGCATGAAAATTCAACAACTTCTTAGTGATATCCATCAAAGCAGTCAAATTGGTGAAGCAATAGATATTGGAACAATAGTGTTCAAGACTACCATCAATTTATTATCGAACACTATTTTCTCCGAAGATTTGATTCAATCTAATGGTGCAGCCGGAGAGTTTAAGGATTTGGCGACAGATATCACAAAGCTAGCCGGAACACCAAACTTGGCAGATTTTTTTCCTCTATTGAAGATGCTTGACCCACAAGGCTTAAAAAGAAGACAAACAAAAAATGTAAGAAAAGTGTTAGACATCTTTGGAGAGTTGATTAATCAACGTTTGAAGATGAGGGAAGGCACATGTCTAGACACATCCAAAGACATGTTAGATGCCATGCTCAACATTTCTAAGGAGAATGAGTTTATGGACAAAAATTTGATCCAACATCTATCACTTGTAAGTATAATTTTTCCAAGTTTCTTTCCAATCATTAATTTAGAATTATAATTAATTGTGATCTATTGTTTTACTCTATAGGATATATTTGTTGCGGGAACGGATACAACAACATCAACACTAGAATGGGCAATGACGGAGCTTATCAACAATCCGGAAGCTATGCGAAAAGCTAAGAAAGAGCTGGAACAAACGATCGGGTGCGGTGTGCCACTTGAAGAGTCAAATATCTCTAATCTCCCATACTTACATGCAATAATAAAAGAGACACTTAGAAAGCATCCACCAGTCCCATTTTTATTGCCAAGAAAAGCAGAGAGGGATGTTGAGATATGTGGCTACACTATCCCAAAAGATGCACAAGTGCTAGTTAATATGTGGACAATTTGTAAGGATCCAACATTGTGGGAGAACCCAACTTTGTTCTCTCCAGAAAGGTTTATGGGATCAGATATTGATGTCAAAGGAAGGAATTATGAGGTTGCTCCATTTGGTGGTGGGAGGAGAATTTGTCCAGGTTTGCAATTGGCTAATAGGATGTTGATGTTAATGTTGGGTTCACTGATTAACTCATTTGATTGGGAGCTTGAAGGTGGCATGAAACCAGAAGATATGAACATGGATGATAAATTTGGGATTACTTTGCAAAAAGCACAACCTCTTCGAATTGTTCCTCTCAAACTAAGTAACTAACACAAGTGTCTTTCCATATCTTTTGCTTCATTTTTACTTGCTATGTTAAGGGTCATTGCTTATTATTTATTGTGAATGTGAGAAAATAAGAGTGGTATTACTATTGAATGAATATATTGTTAATTAGGACATTGTATTAATCCAATTTAAATGTATATGTATTGTGTTTGTTTTTGCTATGAGCTCTATAGGAATCGGAGAATGAGGAATGCTAACAGCACACATTTTAACACAAACTTTCTAACACATTCTCTTTGATTGGTTAAAATTCACATAGGTCCCACCAAATCATGTGGGTCTCATATAAATTTGGTGGGTCTCATGTGAATTTTAAACAATCAAAGAGAGTGTGTTGAAAAGTGTGAATTAAAATGTTTGTTGCTAGTATTTTTCTCACAAAATAATTACGCTCTTTAAGTCAAAGTACGTTGCCATAAAAGAGAATTGAGATCTTAGAGTGACATTTAAGAGCAAACTTGTATTGTTGCCAGCCAGAGTCTTGCTGGCGGTGGACACGGCTTGGAGCCAAATGACAACATTCTCAAGGTGTTTTGCCGCCATGATGAACGAAAATTGTTGAATCAAAATGAAATTTGTACAATATGTCTCTAAAATTTTGATGATAACAAAGTATAAAAGAACAATTAGATATACTAATATGTGTTCAAGTGTGCATGACATGACCATGGAATTAAATTCAAAGTGTGAAATCAATTTTGGTTTTGAAAGAACAAAGTGATTAAGAGCGTCTGAAATTTGTGAGAAGTTGAAGCTTTGGAATAGACTCTGAAGGGCACAATGATTTGAAGGACTCAAATTCTGAAAGCCAAGTCAACATCAGACTGGTTTTGTCGTCTTCTGATGGAAGGTCGATGTCATACATTGATAGTACAATTTGTCTTCTTCTAATCACGTGTAGAAGCAAACAAAAACTTCAAGGACAAAGGGAATGAAACAGATAATTTCAATTGATGAAAATGAGTTTAAAATGACCTTTCAATGATATTAACTAGATAAAGAAACATTCTAACTTCTCTGATCAAAGTTTCTCAAGGACTCAAATTTATGTGCTGCCACTCTCCAACGTCTCTCAGATTCCCCTCTGTATAAGTAGTTGAAGACTTGAAAACATAATAACTCTCTGAACTTTTGCAAGTGTCCTTACTCTGTCAAAATAAAAAACGCACAAACACTTAGATAATTTCTTATAAACTTTCATATCTTAGAAATTCTTAAGTCTTTAGAGTCCAATCTGAATTGTATTTGATTACACCTCTGATTGTATATTAAGTGTAAAACTCAAACAATCTTATATTTGACAAAGTTTGATTGTAGAAATCTCTTTTAGTTGTGATTGAGCAGAGAAAGTCTCTTCCTTATGTGATTGAACAATAGAAGTATCTTGCTTGTGTGTTTGAACATTTGTAATCTTAATAATAATAGTGAAAATCTCTTGAAAATGCAAGGAGACTAGACTAGTACTCTCGATTTATGATAGGAACCAGTATTAATTGCCCTGTGTAATCTTAGTGTTTGATTTTATAGTGAAACTTACTGTAAACACCCAAAACAGCGTCAAGAGCTGCATCTTGCATATTGATCACATATAACACATTCAAGGAATATATCTTCACTTTTTAATATAGTTCATTTTTTTTTAAATCACTAACCATACACTAACAAATCTCTCGTATGTCAGGTTATATGGAGATTGGAGGTCATACCACGAACTTCAACACAACGCTCTAGATGACTTTTTGGTTGTGAATTTGTTTAGATAAAGTAGAACGACATCCAAAAGATAGATTCGAGTTTTAATTTAGTTTGCTCCAAGATATAAATGTGCATATTATATGTCGAGATGAATACCAAATTACTATGACACATTCCCCAAAAAATAAAAAGGTTAAGAAAAAAATAAGAAGAATACAACATTAAAAAAAAGAAAGAAGAAATACCAGTCCAAAAAGTATTTACATATACATTTTTTTAAAAAGGTCTATCAACAAAACTCAAACACAAATTATATTTCAATAAGTGAATGATCTAACATATTAAATTTCATTAGAACCCTTAACCCAAATATTATTTTGAACATATTTAGAGTTAATTTTTGCATACATTTATTTATTATTAAAAAATGAAAAATAAAAAAGAAGATAGAAATTGTAGATATTTTCCATTTCCATTGTATCCAAAAATCCAGACCTTGGCGCGCATAAACCCTTTTCTCTTTCTCTTAACAGTTAACCCTCACAAATCAAAATCCCTAAAACACTCTCCAATGTCAAAACCCTAAACCCTATGCAACCTTCCTCATCTTCTTCTTCCTCCATGGCATTCTCTTCCGCTTTTCGACTCCTCACACTCTCCCCTTTCACTCCCACCACACGCCTCTCCTTTCTCCGCCGCACTACCTCCGACCTCCGATTCCTCTCCGCCTCCACCCGACGCCGTCCCTCCACTCCTATCAAAGCTGCCGCTGCTTCCGTTCGCCGGGATGAACCGGAGCGAGACGGAAATGGAAGCCTGACGGTTGTCGATAACGGTAGTGATGTTGTAAAGAGGAGTGAGGGAAGGATTGTGCTTACCGAGCTTCATAAAGAAGCGACGGAAGCTTATATGGCGTATGCTATGTCCGTGCTGCTTGGGAGAGCTTTGCCTGATGTTAGGGATGGGTTGAAGCCTGTTCATCGAAGAATTTTGTTAGTATTTTTTTTTCTGTTTGAGAAATTGTAGAAATTTGTGAAGTATATGCTTTTTTAATTTTTAGAATGTTTTTCACTATATTGTTTATTTAATGTTAGCCGGAAATTGTGAAACACTGACACGTTGACACCGGTTGTAATTTGAGAAAATGACTGAATTGAATGTAATCACACGTGTTGGTGTCGGACACTGACACAACTTTCCACACCTAAAATATAAATGGGGGAAACTTTAATAGATTAGATTGTTGTTACCCTAATTTTCTTTCTCTTGTTGAATGTCTTATACTACTTTAACAATAAATGTGATGTTTGAGATTGGATTCCCTGCAGTCTGGTTTTTTCTGCATTTACGTAGTCATGGATTTTCCCTCATTGGTAGTGGTTTGATCTTAATCTGATGGTTCAACAAAAGTGGACTTTTATTTTATATTTAAAATACTGAGTTTAAGTCTGGATTGTCCAATCTTGATTGAATGATTACCGATGACTGATTGCGTGAATGTGGGAAAATTCCGATTGCTGGACACTGTGATCAGTGATTTTTCTGCTTTGAGGAGTTTTAGAAATTTGTGAACTGAATTGTATTTTGCTTTCGTTTTTTTACATATTTTCTCAAAAATTGTTTGAGGGTTACTGGAAATTATTTTAAATTATCCATTGAGATTTTTGTTTGGTACAATGCAAATTTTTTTGTTTTGTGTTCGTATATGTGATTGTGTTGCAGCTTACTGTCAAATTAGTCTTTCACATTTATGCCTGGCATGCCATTGTGCTGTTTTTAATTTTGTGACTTATTGGTTGCTGTCATTTTGCTAGTCATGATGCTTTTTATTCCAGCAACACTTGGTTACGTGTGATATTTTTTGGTCAAAAGCTTCTTTGCTTGCATTGGTTTATTAATTGTAATAATCTTTTCTTTGTTGTATGTTTAGTTCAAACCTGCCATTCCTTATTTCATTGATTCTATAGGATGATTTTGAGATGGCCACTAATAGTTTGCAAAGCAGCAATAATCTAGGGGAACGAAATTTGAACTCCTAATTGTCTATTAACACTCTCCACCAAGTTCTTTTGATTGTCATTTTCCAACTTAATATCAATTGAATGTGAATAGACAAATAAACTTACTAACCACTTATTTTAATATTATATAAAACCTTGGAATTGAGGGGAATTTAGGAAAATAGGAAATTATAATAAAAAGTAATTAATCAAGATGTGGATCCATAGTTCATCATTCAGTGTATTGTGAATAGCTTCACACTTTTGACAATTTGAGTTTGCTAAAATTTGACACTTAATTGAGATATTATTGCATGACATAATTTTTTGAATGCAGATTTGCAATGCATGAGCTCGGTCTGTCGTCCAAAAAACCATTCAAGAAATGTGCAAGAGTTGTTGGAGAGGTTAATATCGAAATTTTAAATACTAGTTAATAATAATGAAGCACTCAATAGATTCATCTAGAAGTATGTTTGATTTTGAAGTTTGGGTAGCGTATTATCTACTGCCATTTTTACTGTTTGATATATGTTGCTATACCTCATTATTATTGTAGGTCTTGGGAAAATTCCACCCTCATGGAGATACTGCCGTATATGATTCCATGGTTCGGATGGCCCAGGTAAAACATTGTTTTTTTTCTTTATTTTCTCTTCATCTTAAGATATACCGGATTGCTGGGTCAATGACTACTTAACTAGAGTGTCATGTTTTTTTTTATCAATAACTGTAGTATCATATAACATGTAGTATCATAGAAAGTTGATAAAAGGAGCCAATATAATAATTTATATCCGTAAAATATGCTAATCCAAACACTCAATAACTGCTTTTCTTCTCTAAATTACTATCATACTTTTTTTTTTACTATAAAATTGCTATCATATTTTGTAGTTGACCATGGCTATTGGTCCATGATTGATTGCGTTTTTTTTAGGGATTTGATAATATTATTATTATTTAGTTTATTTATAAATTATATCTTTCTTTACTTTTAGGGAGTTTATATATGATAAGCCATCTAGTCTATGGAAACTTATTAAGATTACGTCTCTTATCATGATTTATCTAAGGCTTCTATTATGTTTAGCTTACGAGTAACCTTGTGATTCTCTCTTAGACTTGTAATCTTATTTATTTTCTGCTGTTATATTTATATTTTTTCCAATGTTTTTCAGGATTTTTCATTACGAAGTCCTTTGGTCAATGGTCATGGAAATTTTGGGTCGATTGATGCTGACCCTCCTGCTGCCATGCGTTACACAGAGTGCAGATTGGAGGTATGTGTTTAACCACTTACTCTTTAAGTCTGAACTCTACTTTTGTAATAATGTCACCTTCAATTTTATGCCAAAATGTTTGATATAATGGACTCTCCAATCAATAATTGTTTGTTCTTGTTAATTAATCTTTCAATTTTATGCCAAAAAGTTTTATATAATGGACTCTCCAATCAATAATTGTTTGTTCTTGTTAATTACTGGTAAAGAAGATGTGCACTAATTTTTAATCATGCCAGAGTTCTGATGTCAGTAAACAAACAGTTATTTTTTTTTAATCCATGTTTGTTAATTGTGAGCAGTTTGAAAAATATCAAACTTTCAAGTCACCAAACTTGAAATTTTATATTCTTGAGATTTGTTTCCTTTTCAAAAGTGTGAGAAGGAGAAGTAAATTGAAAGACCGTGTAACGTACATCAAACCGTTTTTGAAATGATTCTGCTTTTTAAATAATGTTTTTTGTACTTGATTTAGCTAAAGATCTGAAGTCTGAAGGGTCTGTTCTTGAGAAACTATTGCATGATGTGCTAAAAAGAATTTTTAAAATTGGGTCTTGCAGGATTAATCTAACAAGGAACTTCCAGGAAACACCATTTTTGTCTTCCTAAACATGAATGATCAGTTCTTGACTATTAGATGATTATTTTTTGGTAAATTTGTGTTGCTTGGACATCCTATACATATTCCTGATCTAAATCTTTGTTGCTAACAAATGATTATGGTCTTGAAATACTCTTCTTCAAAGAGTCTTATTCCTTTCTTTTTTAATTTTTCTTATTGCAAGGGAGTGTTAAAAAGACAATTTCTTAAGAACTTTGTGTTCAATTAAACCAAACAACTCACTACCATTTTAATCATTTTTGTAGACAGTAGTGGAAGTGTACTTTTCCATATTAATTTAGTGATTGGTAGAATTTGTTACATAGTTCTTGGTTAGATGGAAATAGAGGGAGGGGATTTTTATGAGTCTTTCTTGTCCAAACACTGCTTTATGGGATTGTCAGAAGTTTTGTTAGCCTTAAACAAATTGTCTAGAGTTTTGGATTTGCGGTTGTTGCTTTTCTTTCATGTTCTTTGAATTGATTTGCATATTGGCATACAGTTTGAAGGAATTTAATTGGTTCTTGGTCTAAATATGCAGGAATTGGCTGAAGCAGTGATGTTGGCAGATCTAGATCAAGATACAGTCAGTCACTGCTGTTCTTAGTCATTCAATTTTTGGGTTTTCTGATTTACTTTGACATCAATATTGACTACTTTTTATGTGTATTTGTTCCTCATTGCAGGTTGATTTCGTTCCAAATTTTGATAATTCACAGAAAGAACCATCACTTCTACCTGCTCGTCTTCCTACCATACTGTTGAATGGTTCTTCTGGGATTGCGGTGATTTTTGGTCCCCTTGTGCATATTGAACTCCTGATATTTTTTCTTCGTTAAAGTATGCATCTTCTTATGTAGAGCTCTGTATTCTTTATATTCACCAGGTTGGCATGGCGACTAATATCCCTCCTCATAATCTCGGGGAAGTAGTAGATGTGCTCTGTGTTATGATACATAATCCAGAAGCCACTGTGAGTGCCAAATCTTACTCTCTTTTACGATCAAATGGAAATCCATTAAAAAACACAGGGACAACCAGATGCACCACAAAACACTAACAAAGCATAGTTTCAGAGTCTTGACCTCTTTTTTTCTTCCAGATCTTATTAACATTATTGTTGCAAAAAGAATACTAGCATTACACTTTTCGGGACGCTCTCTGTAACATACTTTATGATTTTTTTAGAAGTTCGACAAATGTTTTAAAAAGGGATTAATTTATGAGTCAAATTTGTCAGCTTTTTTGACAATGGATCAATCATAATAATGTATTACAACTAGAAAGTCACTGTTACAACAAACCACATTTTCTCCACTAACTAGGAAGAGCTAATTCCAGAACAAACTTGCCAGTTAACAAAATTAAGAATTGTCTTCTAACTTCTGAACTGTTCATTCGCATTACTGTGTAACACTAATGGCCTATTCAGAGTTCGTAAGAAATGAAAGCATGGTTATTTTATTATTACTTTTCTGTTGCTATTTTGTATGCTTTTAAATCTTTTTAATTTCTCCCTTCTTTCCTTTTAAACTTTCTAATTTTTCCTGGTCTGTTGTAGCTGCAAGAATTACTTGAATACATGCCGGGACCCGACTTTCCAACAGGAGGGCTGATTATGGGAAACCTTGGGTAAGTCTATCAAGTTTTTGGAAGGATCCCTTTTTTTATGAAGGGTTAAATATGTTTTTGGTCCTTATAAATATGTCAACTTTTCGTTTTAGTCCCTCTAAAAATTTTCTTCAACTTTTCCCCCAAAAGTTTTCCATCTTCACTTTTGGTCCCTCCTTTAACGTAAACTCATATGTATAATTCATATTTTTGAATAAAATTTTGCAGAAAAATTTATAATATTATAAGAATCTCTCCCCAAAAAAAAATTAGAATTTTTTAACAAAACATGAATTAAATATAAATTTTTATATTTTTGGCGGTTAAAAATTCATATTTAATTTATGTTTTGTTAAAAAATTCTAATTTTTTTGGAAGAGATTTTTACAATATTCTACACATTTTTGCACAATTTCATTAAACAATACAAAAATTAGTGACCAAAAGTAGTGATTGAAAATTTTATAGAGACTAAAAGTTGAAGGAAAAATTTAGAGGGACTAAAACGAAAAGTTGGTATATTATTTATAGAGACTAAAAACATATTTAACCCTTTTATTAATATTTCATAAAGATTTAGTTTTTTATTTTGGCTGACAAGTTTGCATTATCTGTGTGGATACAAGCTTAAAATATGTTGCTCATAACATTCCTTTTAGCTGGTTGTGCAATCTAATTATTTATTTATTTGTTTGAATGGCAAATGTTAGTATGTTATGTTAGTTTTTTTTTTCTCCTTGCCAAGACTTGAACCCTGGACTTCCAACTCCTTAAACCTTAGCTCAAACTTGCTGAGCTACCCAGCCCCCCCTAGTGCAATTTAATTATGATTACTTGTCAGTTGCAAATTAATAAACATGACAAATATTTTAGTGATGGTATATGGATAGTTGATGTGTTGCATAATACATTATTTGCATTTTCATCTCGTTTGTTCTTCAGTCAAGAATGTTGGTTACATAATAGAAATTTAGGGTTTTAAATAAAAAAAAAGAGTGAATACCCATTTTGGTCCCTCACAATCTTTTGACCGGCCAATGCAGTCCCTGACAAAAATAAAACCCAATTTAGTCCTTGACATTTTCATAATGTGGACGAAGTAGTCCCTGATTCATTACAATAGAAGGACTGATTTGTCCCTGGTATGAAAATGTTAGGGAATAATTTGGGTTTTATTTTTGTTAGGGACTGAATTGGTCCATCAGAAAGTTGTGAGGGACCAAAATGGGTCTTCACTAATAAATTAAAACGAGCCTTGAAGAGAAGCTGGCCATTTCTGTTACAGAAGTCTGTGGCACTTGAAAGCTATGTGACCTTGTTTTAATCCATAAGTTTGATATTAAACCTTCACGAGTATGGTGTATCAAATTTTGTGATCCTTTTGTGTCCTTGTTTTGACTTTGTGCCTTCCCAAAAATTACGCAATGTGATGTCTGGTATGATATATACTTATTTTTCTTAAGGATCTTAGAAGCATACCGTACTGGTCGTGGGCGTGTTGTTGTCAGAGGGAAGACTGATGTTGAACTGCTTGATTCTAAGTCAAAACGGTCTGCAATAATAATTAAAGAGGTAGTTCTCTAGATTCTTTCAGATTCTGACATTTGAAATACTTGCTTTATTTGCTTTGGATGATTCCTAACAAATTCTGTTTTATGATTGGAATAGATTCCTTACCAGACAAACAAATCAGCTTTGGTTGAGAAGATTGCCGACCTTGTGGAAAGCAAGGTATCAATGTGTTTCAATAAGATTTTTTTGTTTCCTCTTTTTTTCATCCAAATGTAGTAAATCTCTTCTTACCAGACATTGCATGTAACAGACTTCTGTTTAAGTGAAATAAGGCACTGTCTGAGGGATAAAGATAGCCATGACTTCTAAAACTAGATATCTAACTGCTGCGAGGCCACTTTTTAAATAAGGTGTTTTGTATCTTACATTTTGAAACCTGGGTGCCATGTAAATTTTTTGAGACAATACTGATTATTATTTATATAAAATTTTTTTTGAAGCTTTTTTTCTTTCCCAGCCCAACTTTTCCAGTCTTTCTACCAGTCATCGCCATTGGTGTCTTCCCTACATGCTAAGATTGAGTCAGATGGTTTAGGGGGTGGTGGTGGGTCTTCCGGCATGCACAAGATCCCCTTTTCAAGGTTGTCACCCGCTCTTGTATTTTTGACACCCACATAATATCATCCGCGCCATCACCCACACTACGTTTGATGCTATCAGTGTACCTCACAAAAGTACATACCTTTGTTGCCCTCATCCACTGCATGACCTTTGGCTCTGCAGGTTCTTGCATTTTTAGACTACTTTCCATGACCTATCCCCATACATGATAGCTCATATATAACTCTGATTCTCGACCATTTTATGCCTTTGCTTTTGCATCCACATTCTTGGCCTCTTCATTGGACACTGCCCTTGATTATTTTTCTTTATCGACTTCTCAAAGGTAATGCAATTTTCTATAGATATTTTAGAGATATTGTGTTGGCCTTGTATCTTGTTGTGTGGGTATTTGAGATAGTTATTTCAGGGTTTGCTGTTCATATCCAATATGACAGCTTGTTATAGGGTCACATGGCAATAGTTAGTTTTGTTAAAGTGCTACATCAGCACCAACAGTCTTAACTGCCTCTTAGTTAGTTAGAAATGAGTCCAGGTTTAGCCCCAATAGAGTGAAGAATAAGATTCTTATAAACTCTTGTATTCTTCAGTTTAGAAAAGATCTTGTAATCTGATGACATTCTTCAGTTTAGAAAAGATTCAATGAATGTATGAAATACCAATTTTACTTTCTCTTGTTTCCCCTCTTCTAACTTTTTTTTAAACCTTTTGACTTTGCATATGCTTTTTGTCTCATACTCTCATATCTTTATCTTATATGCTTATAAGTAAGAGGTTTCGACTTGGTATGTTTTCAAATATTGTTGGTGTTTTCTGCCCTCTTTGGTTTTTTGAAGGGTGCCAAGCATTTGTTTAACAGGCAGCTATAACCTAAAAATTTTCCTTTTGCATTTTTTTGTTTTGTTTTCTATGCAGAGTTTAGATGGGATAAGTGATATTCGGGATGAGAGTGATCGTTCTGGAATGCGTGTAGTCATTGAGGTGAAATATATAAATAAGCTATGGTCCTAATTCCTATATTCTCTTGTTCTATGACACATGCAAGAAACCAAAAAGAGATGGAAAAAAAGATTGTTTTGTATTAGATAATGACTAATTTCACCCACTTTGCAGCTGAAGCGGGGATCAGATCCATTGATTGTTTTGAATAATCTTTATCGCTTAACTTCTCTGCAGTCTACATTTAGTTGTAACATGGTGGGGTAAGTTGGTTGCCTTCACCTTTTTCTTTTCTTCAAAATAACCAATTTAAATACTCTGATCGTTGATGCCATTCTGACACTTGATTGTTATTACTTTCCCCTCATGTCTAGGAATTGTATTTTAATAAATAAATATCTTTTGGAATGATTATAGTTCTGCACTCACTGAACCCCCTGGGGGCTAATGGGGAATCTTTCTGGTATAGAACTTGTACTTGGGATATTTGAGGAAAAGTTTGTTAGACTAAACATATTGATTATGAATTGTGGAATAGCATAGGCCAGAGCCAGACCTCTATCTTATTCCATTTGATAGATGGTTCTTTTTTTACTCGTGATGAAAGGGAAAGCTCCATTGGTTCTTTATACACTAAACCAAATACATATGGCTTGTTCTTGTTCATGATCTGAGCTCTATGGGTTCTATCTAATTTGTTAGCTTATTTTTATCACTTCTTGATTTTGTTAAATCTGTGTTATTATTGTTTTTAATAATTTACATCTTAATTTGAACATACCTTTTATGCCTGAATTTTGTAGCATTCTTAACGGAAAACCTAAACAAATGGGACTGAAAGAAATTTTGCAGGTGAGTACTTACTGGCCTCAGTAGTCTACAGTTTGTGCCATATCCATGGTTATTTGGAAAATGATTATTTCTAAGAGAGAGACCAAACTACATGGATCTGTGAGAGAATAATCTTCTCGGTCCTAGTTTATTCAGGTGTTAGTCAATTTAGTTAGTTTCCAGTAACAACTGAATAGCTAACCATTAGCTATCACAACTGTAACTGCAATTTGTTCAACCTATCTTTAAATTTATTGATCACAGTTGGTGTAAAGTAACTTTTTCCATGTCCAAGCTTCATTATCAAATTGCTCTCTTAACTTCTTTTCTCTTTAAAAGGCCTCTAGCCAACAAGCCTTCTTTGGTGGTGTATTATGGATCTTCAGTTTTTCTTCCTGTACTAGCTATAGAAACATCTAAACTTAACCTGTAATGCAGCCGCAATTATTAATTTGAAAACTACACTCAATATCTATTTTCCATAATGACCCATTCTTTCTGCCAGGAGTCACTGATATTTTTTAGCATCTTATACCGGTGTGTATCCTGTAATTATTTTTTTTCCTATTTGGTTTTGGTCATTTGTGTGTAAGGTGATGCATTTGTTTTTTGAAGTTGGAGTGCTACTTTTTATTTTCCTGGCTTACTCTTTAATGTTACTTCAGGCATTCTTAGACTTCAGATGCTCTGTTGTTGAGAGACGTGCAAGATTTCAGTTATCAAAAGCACAACAGAGAAGGCATATTGTCGAGGTATGTCACAAAAAACATAGGATCTATTTGTGTGTCTGTACTGTCAATATGTCATGTACATAGAGTATAAAGCTTGTACATATGTCACCAGTAGAGTGGTTTACAATCATTCGGTTGAAAGCTGGGAAACTAGTCTGGCTGAAATTGGTGAACCACAAGATGTTCGGTTTGGTCCCTTCAACCAAAAAAATGTACTGATCACAATCTTTAGGAATTGGGTCAACTGGTGCTAAGTAATGAATTTAACAAAAAAATTTTTTTTTTACTCAAATAAATGGCCAATGCGAAGCTACCAAATTCGACATATGGATTTTTTCTTTCTTTCGTTTTCTGTGGGCAATATTGAACTCTAGACCGATGTCAATGTACATTTGATATTATGTCAAGAATCAACTATCCCAAAAGCTTAAGCAATTAGGTGAAGATGAATGAATGATTAGACTAATTAGTGAAAGTACACTTTTCTAATCAACATTTGTTATGTGCACATTTAGGGTATTCTTGTTGGGTTTGATAATCTTGATGGGGTGATTCGCATAATACGCGAAGCTTCAAGTAACTCAATTGCTGCAGCCGGGCTACAGAATGGTGAATTTTAAGCTTGTTTATTAATTTTCATTGTTCCAAATTTTCTCCTTAGAATATGGAATTCCAAGACATGATATTGAGAGGCTACCTGCTTAGACGTTGTTGCTCTGTTGGAAACTCTATTTTTCATCCGTCTTTTGAAAAATGCTTTTTTATTGAAATTAAATCCATGTAATCATGACTTGGAATTGTCTATCTTTTAGATGTTTAATGTGAATGTGAATGTGAATATCTTTATGCAGAGTTCAATATCTCTGAGAAACAAGCTGAAGCTCTTTTGGACATGAGCCTAAGAAGACTGACCCTTCGTGAGGTGCACTTGAATCATTCCTTTCACTAGACTAGAATTATTGTTGTTCTATTTTATTTAAATTTCTTTAAGTTTACCTGTGCTAGGAGCATATTTAGAACTATAAGCTTTGAACTGTGCAGAGTGACAACTTTGTGGCTGAAAATAAATCTCTGAGCGAACAGATTTCCAAGTTAGAGGAACTTTTGTCCAGCAGGAAAAATATACTAGAGGTATAGTATCACTTTGAATCTGTATTCCTCTCATTCAAAACTTACTGAATTAGCTTTGTAATTTTGGTTGGTTAGGCTAATTACTGAGTTAGCTTATTAAATCTATTTATTCAGTGTAATACTGGAATTACCCAAGTGCTGGTATAAAAATTATGAAATTGTATTAGTTTCAAGTAAATTTTCAACGTTCCTACAATTAACAAATAAATATTATGCATAAGTAGAGGATAATAGATCATAATACTGGATCACAAATTATAAAAAGAATTAATTTTTCTGAGAAATTCCTAGGTCCCAATATGCTGAACCCGGACGGTAAATGACCCCATAACTGTGATTGCAGTCTGGGACTGCATGCAATCCGGATTCCGAAGTGCTCCAGTGGTGCATTGTTATGACTAGTCAGAAATACAGAATTACAGTATGAAGAGTTGAAAGAATCATCCAGGCTATTAGATTAAAAAATTCTTAGACATCCTAATTCTTCATAGTATCCCTCCTTACTCAGTTCTTTTTTTTTTTTCCCAACATAATCTTACTCCTAACTGTACTTAGTTTCCCTGTTACTGCCGTTTTGCTTTCATCATACAACTTCCTATTCAGGGGTCTCCTACCAATACCCCACTTCAAAAATAAAATAAAACAAAGCCACCTTGTCGTCAAGCTGAAATGCTGGGAATGCCTCTTAAATGGTGTGTTTCCACTAGACTTGATATTTGTTTGGAATATCCTTGGCTTGTTTAGCAAGAAGTGTTAATGGCACTGGCCTTGAAACCGCAACTGGACAGCAGCATCCAGGTACTGTAGCCTTGGACATTGGTGAAGGTTACTACAGCATTGAAATACAAACAGGATCTCCATCATCTATCCTTTTCACCAAAATGATTGGGCTGGAATAATGTGACTTTGCTTTCACATTGGTTCCTATTTTTAATGTTTTGAATCATGAAAAGTGAAAACTAAAGTATTTTTTTAGTTTTTCACAAACCTGTCACTTTTTAGTTACATGGTAACAACTTCTACTGTAGTCCCAAATCTCTAATTTCTCTCCTTATACTATAACATAAAGGGAAAATTAGGTGTCCTTTTTGTAGTTAGGGTAAACAAAAAGAAAGATGTCACAAATAGGCCTTTGTCATAAACAATTCTGAACAACCTGTAAGTGAAAGTTTGGGTTTGACTGCAATTCTTTATAGTTGAACTTTATATTGGAGATCTAATGAACCATACTTCTCTTTAAGTTTTGTATGGGCGACTCATGACTCAATAGAGAGGCTATTAGCATTGCTGAAAAATAATTTATTTATCTGGGACTGACCATTTTATTGATTTTCTCGTGTTTTTAGGTTATAGAACAAGAAGCAATTGATCTGAAAAATAAGTTTGCTAATCCAAGGCGTTCAATTTTGGAGGACACTGATGATGGTCAACTTGAAGACATTGATGTTATTCCAAATGAAGAAATGCTATTGGTATGTGGCAACTATAGTTTAAATCTTACTTTTGCATCTTTCTTCTATCTATTGGTCACTAAATGAGTATTATGTTCATGACAATGTGTTTTAATTTCAGACACTTAGTGAAAAAGGTTATTTGAAGCGTATGAAGCCAAATACTTTTAACCTACAGCATCGTGGAACAATTGGCAAGTCAGTAGGCAAATTAAAAATGAACGATTCAATGTCTGATTTCATCGTTTGTCGTGCACATGATTTTGTCCTTTATTTCAGGTATGTTTTCGCTGTGGTTCCTAAAGTGAACTGATCTCTGCCTATTGAAATTTGTGCAAACCCACTGGTCAATGCAGAAAAAACACGAAGAGACTTGGTTTTATTTTTTTGTTCAAGAGACTTATACCTTCCTATGATGTACAAATACAATATGCATCTTACCGATATGGCGATATGTCGTACTTGAAAAATATAGGATACTCTATTTTTAGGAGACATATATAATAAAGGTCTATATTTAATGGCTTTATGTTTTAGCTTCTTTCTGGTGCCACCTTCTTTCTTGAGATGCTCTCTATTTTTTTTTGGGTCCTGACTTGTTTCTGGAGATGCTCTCTAGCAAGTACTAAACATGTAGGGGGGCTTGTTGTACGGTTTAGCTGTTGTTATTAACAGTCATTCTTTATCGGAGAAAAGGCATTATGTGGTCATTTATTTTGAATCCTTAGTTTTTGTTTCTTTTCTTGGTTGTGGTTGATTATATTACTGTTAGTCTTTGAAATTATCGCCTAGCAGTTGATTTAATTACATCACATTTTAATATTATTTCGCTTGTGAAATCCAATTTTCAGCGATAAGGGAACAGTATACTCAGCCCGTGCCTACAAGATACCAGAATGTAGCCGGACTGCTTCTGGCACACCCCTGGTTCAGGTATTTCTTTCTTCCTATTCTCTCTGTACACACCAACATTCCATCACATATACCACAATAATCGGTATACTTGTATACAATGCCTGTATGCAATAACATAAAGGTTTGGCTGAAAGTGGGATGATGGAGAAAAATGAGAAACAAATACATTTGTCTGTGTTTAATTTACCTATGGGCACGTAAAATGGTTTAGAGAGAGTGTGGCGATTGAGATAGTACAGTTTAATGGAGTTACTGACCATCTTTAAAACAATATTTTTATATATGCACTTTTAATTGTGCCTCTTTATAAAAACAGTAGAACAAAGGAGTTGAAACACAAGTTGCCTTAAATAACGTTTTTTTTTCATTTGCTACATTTGAGCCAGATCTTATCTTTATCTGATGGTGAAAGAATAACATCCATAATTCCTGTGAGCGAGTTCACCGACGATCAGTTCTTGCTGATGCTTACAATGCAAGGATATATCAAGAGAGTACCCTTGAATTCATTTTCGTCTATCAGATCGACTGGAATCATTGCAATTCAATTGGTTTGTTCTCAAATTTGAGTTCTGTCTACGTTGCTAAATCTTCCTATTATTGTCCTATGACTAGATTAGTGGTTAAAATCCCTGTCTATGAATCTTCATACATATCATTTAACTTCAAAGGTTCCCGGTGATGAGCTGAAATGGGTCCGTTGCTGTACAAATGATGACTTTGTGGCTATGGCTTCACACAATGGAATGGTCATACTGAGTCTATGCAGTAAGGCAAGTTGCTATCTTTCATTATTTCTAAAACAACTACTAAAACCTTTACCTCAAGTTGCTATCTTTTACCTCTTTAGAATAATTTTGGTGTTTGAAATTTAGAATTAGGCATTAGGGGAAAGGAGAGGATAAAGATATAATACAAAAATGCAAAGTTCATAGTATGTTTTGAATGTCTGTGATGTCAAGAACTGACTTTTAATCTTCATTCGTGCTAAATGACTATATATATAATGACATTTGCACCCTGAATTTGGGTAGACTACAAAGTAATCTTTTCTTCAACTAACATGTATTTCCTTATGAAAGAGTGATACTTAGTATAGGTAAATTTTTACTGTTTTTGGAATATGTGTAAAATATATTGTAATATCTTCACTGTATCATAAAAGTAATTTAGAGAATCTTAGATTATATCTTAGGATTAGTTTGCATTTTTCCCTATATATGTTTTCTTAAATAGTTAATATTAGACATTTGGTAGGTAGTATTTAGTATAATAAATAAAGATTAGTGCTTTGTCTTTTGTAATAATACCTAATATATCATTCACATCATATCAATTTTATTTCATTATCAAATATTCTTTTTCTTTCCAAAGGAGTAAACCCTATAACTTCAAAAACAGAAATCATATTGTAATCGTATGTTTTAAACCTCTCAAACAAGCTAATCCCATTTACCATTATCGAAGTAAACGGCTATAAATGCTAATATTTCTTTGCCGAGTCTGGTTTGTAGTTTATTGCCATGTGCTGTAAAATTTTGTTCTTACATACTCTGTCTTGATTTAAGTTCAGATTCGTACACTAGGAAGAAATACAAGGGGTGCACTGGCAATGAGACTCAAAGAAGGGGATAGGATGGCAAGTGTGGACATTATTCCAGCGGCCATGTGGAACAACTTGGAAACCATATCAAAACTTCCTGAGAGCAAGTAATAATGATGAGATCTTGCTTGCTTTTTTATGTCAGATTTCGGGGTGATCTGGTTTAGAAAATTGTCCTTGGTCTTTTTAATTGTTCAGATGTGCTCATAATTGCCTGTTTTCCATAACGGGAACGTTTTAAGGTCAACAAAATGATCATGTAGTTTCTGTGTTTTGATTATATGTTTTGTATATTTACTGATATAAAATTCATTTTAAAATGATATTGGTATATTTTTGGGATGTTCCGTCAACAAGAATTGCATTGCCACTGGGCATTAATGTTGTAGTTTTAATATTATTAATTAAAGCTCAAAATTTGGAATTCCTGGGAAGATTTAAATATATTTAGCTATGAAATGGCTAAATATAAAATATTAGCTATGAAATGGCATTGTGGTTTGAAGATTCTTGTTGGCATGCATAGGCTTATTTATATAATAAAAATTATGGGAATCTCTGTGTATAGTTATTGTATAGGTGTTATCATTATTTTGTTATTTTTTGTGCCCTTTGGAACATGATATATATTTTTTTTACAAAATATGTTTATAATAAACCTATTTCACTGTCTTTAGCTCTTGATATGACTCCAATTGCACAGACGGAAATGCATATATTTATTCACTAATTCTCATATAAATGCTAGTTGGGAATAACTTATTACATTTGTTCTTAATATATTTATTTACTTTATTTCCACAGTGGAAAGAGCTACGATGGCCCATGGCTGTTGTTTATTTCCGAGAGTGGTCATGGAAAACGGGTTCCTTTAAGCCGTTTCCGAATGTCGTCTTTGAATCGAGTTGGTCTGATTGGATACAAGGTATTTTTTCCTTTCACTGCCATGATCCTTTTGACAATAAACTGTTCATTCAAAAATAAATATGTTGTCTTTCTCACCTATGTTTCAGTTTTCTGCTGAAGATCGCCTTGCTGCCGTATTTGTAGTAGGATTCACATTAGCAGGTATTCCCTCAATGTAACTTGGTTTATCATTTATAATTTGGTTGTAGTTCTGATCATTGTTTAAAAAATTGGACTGGACTAGACTAGATGGTGTAGTGAGTTAAACAGAAAATTGGTCACGTGTACATTATTTTAATCCAAAAAATACCATTAAGAATCAGTCAAAAACTGGTTAAAGTTGGAGTTGTTTTCTTTCAAAAAAAATTTGTATTGATTTTTTTAATTAATAATTTCTTTTAGCCAAATAAATACTTAACAAGTTATTTTGACATACGCACATGATTTTTCTGGACACACTCACATGACTTCTATTATTTATTCATCTTACATAACATATGATTATTTATTTATATTTTTACAAGTAGAAGGCATATGATTATTATATGTTAATATAAGGTTTACTATGTGTAAATATTTATCTTGAATAATTACTTAATATTATTTGAAAAATTAGCAATATGTCACTGGTTCGCCAGGGTTGAAGTTGAACCTTTAGAAGTACCGATTTTACTTCTTGCTATAAAATTATTTTATTGTAAAAATCATTGTCTCAACAGAGGATGGTGAAAGTGATGAACAAGTGGTTCTTGTTAGCCAAAGTGGTACAGTCAACAGGATTAAAGTTCGGGATATTTCAATTCAATCCCGATTTGCTAGGTAAATTTGAATTATGTCCATGTTGCATATTTCCCGCTTATTTGATTTCTGAGATTATAGCTATAAGCTTACGACAAGTGTCTTGGATACCTACTACTTTTTGCTTCTGTAATGACTATTTTATTTGGTGAATTTTGGTCAGGGGAGTTATTTTGATGCGACTTGATCATGCTGGAAAGATTCAGACTGCTTCCTTAATCTCAGCAACGGAATGCGAGCCTGAAGAAGAACTTGCTATCGCCCAAGGCTAGTTGTAGATGAATGTTTAGAAAAGTATACTTGCCTAGGTACCTGTCTAACTTAGAGTATAGCCCTTTACAAAATGATACTGCTTGATCTTGAATCCGTGGTAGTGATATGCTTTCAATGGTAATTGTTCTAGTCCTCCTCGTTACCTATTATGTGTAACATATTTATTTTGTCCGAAGGGCTGGGATTTTGTCTTCCAAAGGTTGCTGAGAGAAGGGCTGCAGTTTGTATGTTACGTCTGTATATTTTGCGACTGAAAACTATTGAAAACACGCATCTGAGGTGATATTAATTTAAAGGAAAATTCTGCAACGCAAATATCTATGAATGAATTCAAATGTAGATGAGTATTGAGTTTTTTTTTCCTTCTATTTAGAATCTTATTTATTCCAAAGAAGCAAAACCAGACTTGTTTGGTGAGGCTTTCTTTTGTACTATTGTGGCATTGTTTAGTTCAAAACCCCAATCAACTACGTTTTGTATCAGTAGCATTGTTAGAAAAGGCAATTGTTATCACTATAACTCTTTGAAAAGCAAACTATCATCAGTGATTTTGTTCTTAATAGTAAGCTTGCAATGGAAGACTGAATAATATTGACAGCGGTCGTGGAGGAACTATAGTAGCAAGTTGGTGGTTATTATGCATGAATAATGTTGAAATTTTACTGTTTATTTATGCTTATTAGAATTGTGTTGGTCAATAAACCTTGCCATTCTAATACTAAATGGGTTTGTTGATGTAAATGGTCATGATTTTGGGATGAAAAAAAGGGATTAGTGACCCTGATAAAGTTACTTAATTCTACAGGCTAAGCAAATTAGCACCATTTATGACTGTTGCTTAAGCTGTGATTATAAGGACTGATGGATATAAAAGTTCAACAAAAATTTCATCTAGTAGCTTCTGGTAGTTTACAAATGTTAAATTTATCGCAAAGATTGGGTTGGTTAAAATATGGTTTGAATTCAAACCAGTTTTAGTGCGCATTTCAGTTGAGGTATGTGAGACAAGCTTCTTAAGAACCCACCTAACCTTCCGTGTTCCTTTTGCCTTGGTTTTTGAAGGAACAAGAAGGGAGAGGGATGAGCACAGGAAGAGGCATTGCTGTGAGGAGAAAGAGAATAGAAAGATATATTTTTTGGAGTGGGTGGTCTGTTGTATTATCATGTGAAATTGTATGATCCGATGGTAGTCATCAAAAGATATGATACAATATAATTTTTTTTTCTTTTTTTTATAGAGGAAGTGACAAACAACATCAAAATACAATATATAGTTTATCTTGGACCACTAATGAAAAGTCTTTAACAATTGTTTTCAAAGACGTATTGTCAATCATTTATAATAAATCGGAATATTGCCTGCGAGTTACAACTCCTTTCACGTCATCAATATATCCGTGTTTGAGGGAAATGGATCATCTCACTTTTTTCCTCTCATGCGTTTCTCAACTTTCACTTGTTGTGTACTATGTTGCATTGTTGTAGTGCAAAACAAAAAACGTTTTGTATCGGTAGCACTGTTAGAAAAGCGAACTATTATCAGTGACTTTGTTCCCAACAGTAAGTTTGTAATGGAATTGTTAATAAAAATCATGTCAATTTACAAAAGAGAAATGATATTTGTACAACTATTTTTTAATAATTTTTATGACAATTTTCTCTTTCATATTTATATTTTGGGGTAACACTTGTGTGACATTGTATTTTGTGACATTGTATTTTGTGACATTGACCAACCACAATGTCACAAGTGACTTTTTTTTTTTTTTTTTTTTTTTTTTTTTTTTTTTTGTACATTTGTGACATTGTGGTTGACCAATGTCATCAATATCACCGAATGATATGTCATCCAAGTATTATCTTGCCATTGAAATGGTTATTCAAATAACACAACTCATAAGTAATTAAGTGCCTTTATTAGGGTCATTAATCCCTTTCTATCTCAAATTCAGGATCATTTATATCAACCAACCCAATTAGTATTAGTATGGCATGGTTTATCGACTAAAACAATTCCAAATTCCTGCTGAAATTCTTAGCAAACTCCATGCTATTGCTCCTCCACATGATAATATTGGTGCAGACAAAAAAATTTGGCTGGATGATAGAAGAGGTAATTTCACAGTTAGCAGTGCTTATCGTATTCTTGCAGGGACTCTGGATACGAATAGTACTCAAATTAATCAAAATTTGCCTAAAATTTGGCAAATTGAGAGCCTGGAGCGTGTACACATTTTTAAATGGTTGATTGTCCATGACAGGTTGCTGACAAATTCTAGAATGGCTAGTTGGTATATTGTACAGCCGTTAGAGGTGTCAATAGAGTCCCAAATTTCAAAGTCCACTTAAAAAAGCCCTCATCCAACCCACTAAATTAAAGTCCCTTAATTGAACAAAATATTTAGGGCCAAACCCACTCTAAAATCTATTTATTTGTGGGCCTAAAAAAGCCCCACTATAAAGATAAAAAAAAGTTTTTTTTCCCGGTAAAAAAAAAAAATCTGGTTATAAAAAAGTTTTTTTTCCAGTAAAAAAAAAATCTATTTGTTTTTTAAAAAAATGTTTATAGAAATTTTGGGGCTTTGGGGCCTTTTGATTTTTTTATTTGTGGGCTTGCATGGATGTGGCCTATTTAATCTTGTGAAATTTTAAACCCCCTTACTATGTGGGCTGGGGCCTAAACTTCAAAGCCCTATGATATTGACACCTCTAATAGCCGTATTGCTCCTATTGTGCTCAGTGGGAGGAGATAGCACTTCACGTGCTGCGAGATTCTTAGCTTGCGTCAATAGTTTGGAGACATTTAGTTGTGCCGGAGCAGCAAGTGGGTAGCTTTTTTTTTCTGGGTGATTTGTAGAGTTGGATTACTACGAATAGGTCTCAAAATTTGGGATATAACAAAGACATGAAATGGGATGCAATTTGGGCAACAACATATTTGTTGTGGAGATGGAGAAATCAATGTGTTCATGATCCAAATCATGTCCGTCCGTTCAATCCGTGGTGTCATGTTATAAAACGGTCTCATCATGGAAGCAAAACTAGTGTTGATGTTCGTTGGAATGCACCTGCACATGGATGGTGCTGTTGTCGAAACGGATAAATAAGACACTTAAGTACTCAAAATCAATTCTGTCAAAATCAATTATTGTCACCGCAGAACCAAACACACTAAATGATTCATGTGTACCAAGCGAAAATAAGCTTGCAAATATGGGATGTGCTCATAGCAAGGAATTACCGGTTTACCATTTCGTATATTATTCATGAGTGAAATTTTCAACACTCTATCCTATCGGTTTATATTCATGACCTATATCCAAAATGGTAAAATCCGCCTAAATTTCAACTAAATATATTAAGTTTTGAGAAATAAAGTGTCAAAGGGAGTATTTAAAGAACTTCTCATTATTCTTTACAACCATCAAGCACTACTTTTCTAAGGGTGTGTTTGTTGAGAAGCAAGAGAGTCGAGTTAGATAATCACATTACAGCATCTTGTAGGTTAATATTTAGTTGTAAATGGCATATAGATAAACTAAAATGTCCCATATAAAAAGAAAAGAAACCATATTTACCAGCCCAAAATAAGGCCTGCCCTACTATGGTGATCATTGGAGCTAAATTACCTTCTCAACCACCTAAGTGAGCGCATATTTATTATTTGAATTAAAACAAAAACCATCATTTGAATAAAAACAAAATCTAGCTGCTGTTGTCTCACATTTGGTCCATCAACCACAGAACATGCAACACATAGTATGCTTAAATGATTAGTGTGTTGGTCCTAGCAAAGAACTTGTACACCATTATTACCTACATTTCTGATTTCTTCCAGACTTATAAGATTAGATAAGGAAATTTGCCGTTGACACATTTGGTTTGGCTGAGAAACATGTAAAAGACAGAAATGCTCTTCGGTAGTTAATTGCCGAGGAATGTAAAAACCGAGTGCAGTTAACTCTCGAGGAAAACCTCGACAGTTAACTGCTGATGGGTGTTGAACATAAACAGAAATAGAAACACAAACACAAACACAAACATATCAGTTTCAAAACTTCTCCCAACTTCTCTCAAACTCTCTCCAATTCTCATCAAAGCCATTTTCGCGAATTGCAAGCAAATCAACAGCACATTATCACAAGTAAGTTGTATCAATCATTTTAATGATAATGTTAGTTTGTTTAGGTTTAATTTTTAAAAAGACTAGAGTAGTTTTCATGTGGTTAGGGTTGATTTTAAAATTGACAATTTGATGATTGCATGTGTAGTTTATAAATTGATAAATGAATGTAGTTGTTGCCTATGCTGTTTAAATGATGTTTAATGATAACGTGGTTTTGAATGGTGGCAAATAAACACATTTTGAGTATGTTTGATACTTAGCACACAAAGTGTTTGATAAAATGCGTCAATGACAATTTTATTGATTATTTAGTTAGTTTAGGTTATGAGAATTATATTGAATGATGTTTAGGTTATGATGGAAATGATGCACACAAATTATATTGAAATGATGATTATATTGAATGGTTTTAGCTTTAGTTATGTTTATGTTTATTGAAATGTGAATGTTTATGTTGAAATGATGATTATAATGATTATATTGAATGTTTATGTTTATATTGAAATGTGAAGGTTATAATGTGAAGGTTATATTGAGATGT
>Ga0228711_1003323_pt1 | contig 24966 bp, 14 predicted proteins | sample MedpolnodulmetaG_2_FD_177996 | JGI IMG/M metagenome (GOLD analysis project Ga0228711, IMG submission 177996) | Root nodule microbial communities from Medicago polymorpha collected in Santa Monica, California, United States - brown nodules | ecosystem: Host-associated > Plants > Roots > Nodule... | reverse complement strand
ACCTTTCATTATTGATAATGTTGATGCTTTTTTTATAAACTCAAGCTTTCATATGATTTGGCTATTTAGTAGCAGGTATATTGGTGTGATTAGCCCTTCGTAAGTATTTGTTATTTAGTATAAGTCATATTTGTGTGCTTTAGGCCTTCATAAGTTTTGGCCTATTTAGTGGCAGTCTTATAGATGTTGTTAGGCCTTAGTGTAAAATAGGATTTTAAATAGGCTTTCAGGCTTCATTAGGCCTTTAAAAAGGTCAGGCCAGACCTTGAAAATAAGCCTATGACGGGTAATAGGCCAGACTCAGGCCTAGAATTTTTGAAGTAGGACAGGCTTAGGCCTTACAAAGCCCGGCCCGACCTAGCCCATTTCCACCCCTATGTGAAATGAAGAATTTACAGGAACTTGACCTCAGCAGAAATAGAATGAGTGGTCATTTTCCACATTGCCTTAGCAATTTGACAAACCTCCGAGTACTTGATTTATCCTCAAATAATTTTGTTGGAAATTCCATCTTTCATCACTAGTCTCAAGTCTCTTGAATATCTATCTCTCTTTGTTACCAACTTTGATGGAATTTTCTAAAATCTAGGAGAAATGGAACTTTTCCTAGTTTTTTATTTAATCAGCATGAGCTACAGCTACTTGACCTTTCTCATAACAAGCTATTAGGGAATTTTCCCTCTTGGCTCTTGGAAAATAACACAAAGTTAGAGACCTTGTATTTGATGAACAACTCATTCATAGGAACTCTTAAGCTTCCAATTTTCAAACATGGTTTATTGGACCTACATATTTCAAATAACAAGATTGGTAGTCAACTACAAGAGAATATAGGTAAGATATTTCCAATTCTTAAGTATGTAAACCTATCTAAAAATAGTTTTGAGGGAATCCTTCCATCATCCATTGGTGAAATGCAAACAATAAGGACTCTGGACTTGTCGGATAACAACTTCTCTGGAGAACTTGGTAGCCATTTGTTTTGATCTCTAATTTGACCTCATTGAGACTGTTGAAGCTATCTCACAATAGTTTCCATGGACCTGTTCCATTACTTTCATTAGCAAAATTAAGATGGTTGTATTTGAACAACTCCTTTAGCGGACAAATTGAAGATGGAGTGTCGAACAAGTCATATTTAAATTCCTTGGACATATCAAACAATATGATATTTGGTTCGTCCCGGGAAATACCTTCCACATTTTCTATAACTCCTCTTTGAGCTAGAACCATCCTAGTGTTGATAGATACATGATATCTTATGAAACAATAGAAGTTGAGTTCAGAACAAAGAGTTATTATCTCTCTTACAAGGGAAATAACTTGAACTTAATGACTGGATTGGATTTATCAAGTAATAATTTGAGTGGTAGCATTCCATCAGAGATTGGAGAACTAAGAGAAATTATTGCCTTGAATCTTTTGCGCAATCGATTATCAGGATCAATACAAGGAACCTTTTCCAATTTGATAAATATTGAGAGTTTAGACCTTTCTTACAATAATTTGAGTGGTGTCATACCTCAAAACCTGACTGATTTATACTCTTTAGCCATATTCAATGTCTCATACAACAAATTTTTTGGTACAATTCCAACAACAATGCAGTTTGCAAACTTTGATGAGGACAACTATAGAGGTAATTCAGATCTTTGTGGATCTGTTATCAATATAATATGCAATCATACCTCCACTTTTTCACCAGCATCGACAACGCAGCATCAAACTGCACATCAGACTGCAATTGATATGGAGTCCTTCTATTGGAGTTGTGCTGCATCTTATGTTTCAGCTATCATTGGGTTAACAGTAATTCTTTGGGTTAATTCTCATTGGTGTAGGGCATGGTTCCATTATGTTGATTTGTGTATATTTTATTGCTTCTCAAGGTGTTCCAAGAATGTTTTCCATTAGATGGAGTATCTAGTAATTCTTGCAATTAAGTAGCTATTTTGAATAGTTTTTCTAAATATCCCCAATTTAATAAATTTGGTGGCGACTTCATAAAATCTCTAAAACTTTTCATTTTACCGTTTGTTTCACCGATTGTCCTTTCCCGGTCACGATTTGGTTTGCGACACAAGGTCATATAAGCCACTCTCAATTCTTAAGGCACCTTAGCAAGATATTAGTATGACTTTCATCCTTGGACTACATATGGATTCCAAAATGATAGACCCACACGTTTTTAAAGTTGACACATTTCATCCCGTGTCAGAAGAGATTATTGATGTTATTTTGAGAGCAAAGAAGAAGATCTTGACTTGAGGACAAGTCTCTTTCAATTGAGAGAGAGAATGATGAAGAATGATGCATAATAATATGAAAATATCAAGAAATTTAGAAATTATGGAACTTTCAAGAAACACTACTATATGAAGACATAATAACTATGGAAGCCTTTAAAATCTCTATATTTTCCAGGCATATAAAGTAAAGCTACACCAAAATAATTCTTTTTCTTTCGCCATTGGTGTTTTGATTGAATGTGTGACTTTTTTAATGCAATTTATTTAATTATGGATGATGATGACTGGCTCAATCAACCATAAGCATGATAAGTAATAAAAACGGGAAAAAGGAAATGATTGATAATGAATATATGATAAAGGTTTTTTTAATTAGGTTGATAAAGAGCGAAATTGGTGTAAGAGAATTGTATTAGAGATAACTTTTAACTTTTTGGATTAAATGTAATGAATAAATGAGATTTGAAAACTAATTTTGACACCATAGTGTCATTTGATTATTTTCCTATAAATAATACTTTATTGAATTAACCTCAAACTACTTATACACATTGCAACTATAAATCCCACATCGAGTAGCTAATGCAATTATCAACTATCACTTAACAAAAAAAAGCAGAAATTGAAACTGCTTACTTACTAACTACTTGTATAGTAAGTAAGTCTAGTAACTAATTCATCACAAAGTCAACAACATATTTCCTAACAAATAGAAATTTATTGAAAACTACTGACTAAATATCTTATAATAGAGGTTTTTTTTTTTGGAATGTCTAACAGAGTTGTGAAGCCAATAAAACATGTTTTATTTTATTTTTCTAAGATATTACACATGAGAGAATATCACGCCCATGATCCTTACCATGCCTCCATAGGAACAACACGATAATTTTCAGAACAAAGTAGCAAATAGAATAATAAGCCTTTAAAATAAGATCATTGATTTGAAACACAATAGTCAAAGTTATCCTTTTGCAAAGCTCATTTAGACCGCACGATAATTCCATTGTAGTGACTAGTGACTAGTGTTTAGAATTTTTTAACACCACAAAGTATCATATACCAACATTTACAAATGTTCTATTTTTCCCCTATATAGACACTTTCCAAGTAAGAATGTCACGTCTATTCCATAAAAACTAAAAAAAGCTTCTGCTTTGTAGACAAAATCCCTTTTCAAGATCATTGTGATAAAAGTTTCACATATATATGATATACTACCTTCCATCATCAATATTAATTGCAGCTTCCTTCCTTTCCACCTTATCTTCCTTTTTCATTGTTACGGCAATGAAAATAGTTTTTTATTTTTTTTTGGAAGGCAATGAAAATAGTTGAATCGCGTATTAATTCAAGGTTAATTCAATGTTTCTATTAAATATTTTTCTTATGTATACACAAATATTGGTTAAATAGTTGAATCGCGTCAGTTGTGAATTTTATTTGCTTATATATGCAAAAACAAATTTCTATTTACATAAATAAGATTTTGAAAACTCATAACTATTTTCAAAATATCAAAATTAATGTGTTTCTATTAAATAACTTTTTATTTTATATGCAAAAGACTGTTTAATGTTTGCACCGCTTCCATTGCAAATTTTATATACATATATGACAAAGTCGATATGATAAAATATTTAAAACTCATGACTATTTTCAAAATATAAACATTAAAGCAGCGACTTTGGTGGATGAACATGGAAAGTTCCATACACTAATTGTTAGATAAGTCAAGTTACAGTGGATGAAGACAACTCATGCTAACTTCGGTTTAAGCTATCACTGATGGTGGTCGAGCCCGTTTGTTTGTTTGGGCTTCCGCCAATTTGTCTTTGTGTGCTTTGTTTGTGACTTGATTTCGTTGCAAACTTTTGAGGTCTTTTTTGTTACACCTTGTACTAAAGAGGATTCTCCTTTGGTGTTAATATATTCCATTTTTGCTTGTTAAAAAAATGTTGTACTTTTATTAAATAAATTTTTATTTTATATTTAAAACATCGTTAAATTTTTGCACCGCATTCGTTGGGGATTTGATATGCTTATATTGAGAACAATTTTTTTATGCACCGATGTGTGATAGTCAAGATGATAAAATTTTGAAAACCTGTGACTATTTTCAAAATATCAACATTAATATAGTGTTTCTTTTAAATACTTTATCTTATATACAAAATCTCGTTAAATATTTGCATTGCAAACGTTACAGATTTTATGTGCTTATATCTCAAAAATTAAATCTTATATATAGTGCAATGAGATATTTGATATTGAACTTTGAAAACTAATGATTATTTTAAAAAATATCAATATTAATTCAATGAGATTAAGAAATTAAAAGAGATTGAGAATAAACTATTTTCATATACTTATGACATAAAATAGTAGAATAAACTCTTTTCTTATATTTATGCCATAATACATTGTTTTTTTTCTTCTCTATATTTAAAGGAATTGGATAATAAAGAGAAGAAAGAGGTAACAAATTAGTTTTATATTTTTCAAAATAACGATTAGGCACTTAAAATTAAAAAAATCATGAGTTTAAAAAAGGACAATAATAAAATGTTACTGGAGTAATACAATTTCGATATATTGTTAGTAGATATCATTAATTTTGTTCATATACCTCGTGCATAATTATACAAGGTTGCATACGTGACACAATTTAGATGAAATAATATAGGTTTTTTTTTCCTTCATCTCAATCAGGTGTCTTGAACTTGAACCATAAAAATGCGAACATTTGAAAAAGAGTTTGTCGATTATGTAAGATCTTACCCAACTTGATGGTTGTGTTTCACTACAAAGAAAATATTGGTTACACTAGGACAAAAATAATAAATAATCAAACATAATTTGTAGACCTAAAGATTTACTTATTTGAACAATTATTTTTTAGACAATTTATGGAACAACAAAAATATATGAAATGTCTGTATTGACAAAAAAACCAAAAGTGAATTTTAGCCACTAAACTATTTGACAAAAAAAAAAGCGAAAAAAAGAGTAAAAATACAATGAAAATATGAAGAAAAAAAATTGTCTTTAAATTTGTCAGAAAATATTTGTAGAAATATCGTTTCTCTAATTTTAATAGTCTTAGTTAGATTAAACACGTGATTAATGAATGTCAAATAAAAGTCCAATGTTTCATTCCCTTGTACTAACATTTTCTCTCAACTCCTAATAAATTACTAACTACTAGTAACATTTTTCTATAAAATCTTGTAAAAAAACATCTTTCTATTATAAGATTAACTGTCACATGTGCATAAAATAGGTCATCAAAGTATGTTAGATCAATAATGTAAATTTTCAAATCTTTAGAGTCAATTCATGTTAAACTAATTAAGATGAAGAAGCAATTTGCAATATTTAAGAAGAAGTGGTCTACATATTTCTATTGTGGGAGAAAATGAACTTAGACAGATCCAGATAATACCATTTTTCTGTTTTTTATATCAACAGAACAGCAAAAGGAAGGAGATTTAAATAGGACAAGATGAGAAATGAAGACAGCAAGCTGCCATGCGACACATTATTCACAGTAAATTAGGTGTATGTCCTTGATTAACAGTGATTCAAAACAGTACTGATTCTAAATTCATACATGTTCGGATAAAACTAGCCACAGTACCTACCTACACAGCGTCAACATCTTACTATGCTGGGTGCATGCCTCTTTTAAATTTGTTCTACTATCTTTGCAAACATGCAAAATTTAATATATTGGGTGAAGGAAATTCATGAATTATGCGAATTATAGTTCATTTTTATTCAAACAAAAAAATTTATTAAGGTAACTTGTGTACTATTATGGGTGCCGTGGTTTATGGTCAAACTTCACTTCATAATTGATTTCAGGGCATTAATTATTTTGCTATGTATTCATTCAAACCTTTGAATTTTGAAACATCATGTCAATCTGAAGCGACTTTTGATACTTGACACACGCCAGGACTTGAAAAAGAGCACCACTTTTGATAATTATGTGTCTAATTTCTCAGGTGACATATTTCGTTTCTCAATAGAATCAATTAATCATGCTTATAAATAAATTATCATTGAAAACAATATTTTTATAATAAATTCATTTAACAATGTATTTGTTAGCTTAACCAATGAATTAATTGTATTATGATTAGTTTACAATTATGTATGATTAAAAACTTTATATTGTGACAGTGGCAACTGGCAAAGTGATGAGGGAAAATCATATAAGAGTATTGATATTTAAACAACTCTTTTGGTACAACTTTTGAGACAACTTCATTGTTCTTTCTTTTTATTAGTAAAAAACAATAGAGAAAGAACAAGGAAAAAATAACATAAGAAGATAATGTAAGTTTGTGAAAGAAAATTGTATCAAAATTATACAAAAATGATTGTACAAATATCATTTCTCATAAGATAATCACAACGACAAGGTCACAAGAAAAAAAATGAAAATATTGGAACTCAACGAACAAAGAAAGAAAGCAACAATTTTAGAGATTGTGACAGACATGGTCAGGCACTGACATATTGCAGTACATACAGACACAGTAATAATATAAAAAATAAAGATAATGTGTAAATATATAAAATAATAATAAGGAGAGGCCCCTTCTGCTGAGGTACCCTTGAACGCCACGTCATAGATGTAAATTGTAAACCTACAAAAAAAGTTCCCATTTTTCAACTTGCAATGTAGCAAAGTTCAATAATGTACGGATTTCTGCATTGCACTTTTAAAATTTTGGACCCTAATTCCAAATTATAATCCACATATTTTCTAGCACTAGACACTAGTAGTACTATTATTTGTAGTCTCGTGTGTATGTAATGTAGTACCATAAACTACTTCATAGGGATTAGCAATGTGATTCCATAATTTAATGTTTTGTCTTGTGAACTTTACTTGAAAAAATGGTAATTAAAATTTATTCTTCTTATCGGCATAAAATAAATGCTTTCTATTATGTTGCAAACTGTGAATGAAATCAGATTTGAAGCATAGATTCGCCTAATTATAGACAAGTGGGAAAGAAGATTGTTTTAGTGGTAGAGATGACATAGAAAGCTCAAAACCATTGAAAGTATGGAATGTTTCCTAGTTGGGCTTTGCAGTGTTATCACATGAATAAAGGGTTACCACATGACAAGAGGAATGGGGTTGAGTTGAATTTCTACACTCTCAATTGACCAAACAGACAATGTTCTTGGTATTACACCGAGTTTTCAGAAATTACGGTGAATCAATGTGATACCAAACATGCACGTAAGACATGTACGTTTTTAACAATTCATTAAATTGATTTTGGTTTTGTTCCAAAGATGCAAACCACAAAATCCACATACATTATAGTGTGGAGAAGAGGAGTATTGCGAATTCGTACATGCACACTGATATGTTATATATATTTACAACCTTTTGCATATTAACTGCACCTTTGAGTTAAAGGTAAAATAATTTGTATTTGAATACATTTTTATAAAAGTGAGTTGAACTATAAATTTATGTATAAAAATTAATTTAAAATAAAAAATTACAAATCTTAATTTTAAGCAAACATATTCAAATCAATTTTACTTCTTTAGAATCCATTTTAGCTTCTTCTATAAAAGTGGAACCAAAATGTGTGGTCGACACATAGATATGTAAGAGGATAAATTATCACATGATTGAGTTCTCCTTATATATGGGTAGAGATATAATTGGATAAAAGAAAGACTACATGGTCATATATATAGTAATTTTCCCAAAAGCAGTTATATTAATTGATAGATGAAATGATGTTTTTTTTTAGAGGAGATGGAATAATGTTGTGAAGACTAATTTAGTCAGTAACTATTTTTATAAAAACTCTGCGATAATTATTTAACTTTCACAAGAATCAATATAGTTCACCCTATATCCTTCAAAATTAAATTGTTACTTGAATGTTTTTCCTTTAAAAAGGAACAAAAAGCACCAGAAGAAAGCAACACTAATATATCGCTTCACGTGAAATACCATATCATATATTCCACCAGCCAGCCTTCATCAGCCAGATTTATTCCCATATTACCCCTTTTCCCAAACCTACCCCCATTTTATTTCAATCAAGAAAAACATGACAACAATCCTTAAACCATGAGAGATATATTTTGGCCATAATTAAGCAAGTACAAGTTTGTTATACATCCATCTCTTTTTATTTCAATTGGGATTAACATTGTTCAGTTTGACTAATTACATGTTCATTATGCGATATAGGTAAGGATCATGTCTAGATAGTTTGGACTTTGGAACCTTACACCTAGTTTTATTTTTATAATTTATATTTTAAACTACCGCATGCATTTTAAAAACCAAGATAGCACTGTAATCTTAATGATACATAAATTCATATACTACAATTCTCCACTACTCTTAATTAGAATAAGGAAAATGATTTTCGTACATCAAAATTTTGAGTAAATTGGATTAAGGACTTGGGCTTTGAAAACCTTAATTATTTTTGAGCTAGAGGTTGATCGCTTTAATAGTCCTACACTCAATTAAACTCAGCATGAAATTGTTATACAATAATTAATGCTTCATTCTTTATGACGGCTTATTGTCCAAACTCCTCTTTGATGACATTTTTTACTAGGAGGTAAATTAATGTAGTGATTCATAAGCTTCGCTCGACCGACTAAATTAAGTTGTATTCATGACTCATTATACATGATATGATTGATGAGTTTGCTTGCCTACAACAATGTTTTGATGTCAAATATAATGTATTTATCATGATAGTTCAATACAATTGACATATAAATGAATTAGAAATGATATTTTTACAATCATTTGTGACAACTTTTTCTCTCATAATTTATATTATGTTTTTACTTTCTCTCTTTATTGTTTTGGTTTGTGTCAATATCTACTTTTCTTGATAAATTTATGATTATCTTAAAAATTGTCTCACAAATGGTTGTTCAAATAACTAGTCTCTAAATAAATTTCTTAAATTTAAATGTTTGGTTGTGCATATGAAAGATCACTTGTTACACGATGATTGCCTTTTAAATAATTTTTTTTACATCAAAAGATTTTATCTCTAGTTTTTCGAGGATGCATACATTGGGCAACCAATTACATACAACATATCTTCGATATTTTTTTTTTCTTCATGCTTTTTAAAATAGATAAACTTGTTTGGTATTTTAGAGTTTAGTTGGATACTGTACTTTTTTTTTTGGAGAGGAGTTGGATACTGTACTGTGTAAATAAAATTTGTTTACTATAACATTTAAATTTATTTGATTATAAAAATAATACATTTCATTGAATAAGTGGATATGAAGGATACATATACAACCAAATTCTATAGGTATGATTGTATTTATCTTTATAATATTGGCAAGGTGTATAAGGAAATAACTAAATTATATATAGAGATAAATATTTACATAGAAATATTAAAATAAAATAATGAATTATGGCATTGAGATTTTGAAGTTGGAGTTATGAATGAAGAAAAAACAAGTATACATGTGTCGAGTTATTATTAGTGTTAGGAGAAAAGGTGGTATGAGAGTCTATAAAAGGCCAAAGAGGGTTCTCATAAGAGAAAGTGGTGACTCTCCCACAGCAACAATACATCACATCATAAAACAAAACAACACAACACTATCATATATGTTATGTTTGCATCTTCTCACTTATTCTCACTTCACTTTCAATTTCAGTTTCATCTTTAACCAATTAACAACTTAACTCTCAACCCTAAAAAACCCAAACAAAGTGCTTTTCTCTCAATGGAATCACTTAAACCAAACGCGATTCGAACACACTTCGCCGCCATTTCCAAAACCATTCGCATTTTCGAACTTTGTATCGTCCTTCTCCTTCTTTCCTGGACTCTCACGCGCCTCCCTCTCGCCGTTTCCATCTCCGCCGAGTATCTCCGTAAACTCGCCGCTAATCCTCTCTTCATCTTCGCCGTCTTCAACGCCATCATCGCCGCTCTCTTTGCTCAATCCGGCCGATTCTCCGACGAAAACTCCGAAGATCATTCCGGTGCCGGTAAACTCTACCGTGAGTTAATGAACTGTCGCATCGCCGTTTCAGATCGCGATATCCAGCCTCCTTCCACCGCCGTAGATCCTCCTTCCGCTACCGTCGATCTTCCACCAGTTACCGCAGAGGTGACGTGTCAAGACAAAGAAGTCATCACTGAAACAGTTCCGGCTCCGGTGATTCCAGATCGCGAAACCGGAGTATGTTCCGATTTCGCAAACTACCGCCGGAGTCAGTCGGAGAAATGGAAGGGAGAAGCTGGAAAGATAAAGCAACGGAAACAGCTCCGGCGATCGGAAACAGAGAAGCTTCTAGAACCTTCGAAAGAAAATCTGTATCCTCAGGATAAGCTGAGCAATGAGGAGTTTCAACGCACCATTGACGCGTTCATTGCCAAGCAAATGAGGTTTCTGAGAGAAGAATCTTCCGCCATTGTTGTTCACAATAGTACTACTGTGTAGCTTTTAGATTTTGAAATCGCAATAAAAAAAAAAAGCGCTCAAAAATCAAAATCCATTTGAGAAAAAAAAAAAATATTAATCTAGAAGAGTTATGGTATGGTACTATCTGATTTTCTTCTGATTCATCTGCAGTGTACACTGTACAGTGTTAATATTTTCCCCAAATCACATCATATTATATTAAATTTAAAAGGAGTTTTTATCAGGCTATTCTATGAACATTTGTTAAAAACACTAATTAATTTTTATAAAGGTTTTGTTTGGGTGGCTTCTAGCAAAACCCAAATTTAAATTCCCATTTTTATTCTATAGTTTCTCTCTCCACGAGTGAATCTCTATTAAATTTACTTTCTTTCTTTAGCTTCAATAATTATTATTATGGGTTATGTGTGTATGTCTAATGGCGTGGTAACAAATTATGTTTCGTAAGCATAAGTTGTAAATATCGTATTTGTGAAGATGTTTGAGTTTGAATCTGCAATACAATTATTTTCATTTAATGTAAGTGAGTTTCTTTAAAGAAAATATATTTAGAATAGAATAAAAATGAAACTTGGGAATATATTCCGAGGTTACAAATAGACGTTGGTTTAATTGATGAAAATGAGAAGGGATTAATGTGAATTATCCTTTAAAAAAGAATTGGAATGAATGGTGATCTTATTCTATAGCCATTTTTGTGAATATTAAAGAGGAAAAACAGAACTGTATGTGGAACTTGTTTGCTTGTTCGATTGTAGTAAAAGTAAGGGAATGGAATTGTATTCTAAAAATATACTCATGTGAATGGTTGAAAGCGTATCAACTACGTGGTTGGATAGGATCGTATTTTGAAGTTGCATATTCTATATATTGATATAAATGGTTTAATAAGTTTACTGTAGTTATTTAAAAATGTATTGGATTCTACTTCGACAATAAACTACTACTGGTATTTATTTACTATGGGCACGTTTTAAATTACCATAATTTTTGTCTTCACTTTTAATTAGGACAGATTCATTTTCTTATTCCACGAGTTGTGAAGATGGAGCATATGTTCGGTTTCACTTTTAGTCATATTGTTTTTTTAACCAGGGAAAAAAATAAAAACAAACACAAAATATTGAAATACATTTTAATTCATCCAAATACACTTCATGGTTTCTACATCTCATTCATATAAGTGACATCAAAAGTGTGGACACTCTCTTTTTAACATTTTTCTAACCCTTACTTTTTTATTGAATTAAACTCGTGTAGATCTTACACTTTAGAAATAAATGTCATATAAAATAGTGAAACTCATATGAGTTTCACTTAATAAAAAAGTGAGTGTTTGAAAGTTAATATTCATAGCATTTCTTTACTTAATCTTTGCACCTCTAGATACTAACTAGGAAAGAGGTCACATTAATGCTTTCACTCTCCAGTCTGTCCCTCTATTTTCCATCTCCTTTGCTATAGCTTTGAAGAGTTTTAAAATGTATATTAAATAACTAGACTAATACCATATTTCACATCATTGCATTTATATTTCTAAAACTTAGATAATAGAAAAAATTGAAGAGGACAAGAAATGGAGAGAAAATAGAGAAAAATTTGCACTTGTAACATACGAGATTGAGAAAGAGAAGCCACACAAAACAAACATTTTGCCTTTAATTCATGGTTATCTCAAAATAAGTTTAGATGAGTTAGAATCATTTTTTGTAATAATTTTTAGGAAAATGCAATAAATTTGGAAGAAGCATAACTCTTCCAAATATCATTCAAAGTATACACTTTTTTATTTAGCATATTGTTCATATAAATCCATAAGCAATGAGCACTTTTGATATTCAAAAAATCACTCATTTGAAACACCCAATGTTCAAAGATAGACCATAGCAATATTCCATTCTTCAACTATCATTTCATACAGGATTGCTATGCATTGTTGCATTGTATTACCAAATCATAGCTAACTCCAAAATTGATCTATCTTGTTTCTAATAAGTTGTCATCACACGCCTTGTTTTTAAAGTTGTCTTGTCAATTCACAATATTTATTTCTTTGTTATTTGATATTTTAAGCAAAAGGTCTCTCGTGTGGATAATTAAACCCAATCATTATGAAATTATATGTTGATCATATTATAAAAGCGTAGGATAAATTGTCCTTTGCTATGATATTTAACTTAGAAAAGACACTTTGATATACTTTCTGTCGACATTATAATCTTGATGACAAATAAATTTGTTTATATATCCAGCCAAAACTTTCCGTCCTTCTAAAATGCTCTTTTTTACTTTCTTCTCCTACCCTTTTTCCCTTTTAATGGGATAATTATGATTACTTCCACAAACAAACACTATTGGAGTAGTTCAATGTTGGGTTTGTTTTCTCACGGGATATACAAAATTCTCAACTTCTAAAGCCACTTTTAATTACTTTCATGAAAAAGGGTAAACAAACATTTCACGAGAAGCATTTCTTTCTTAGTGTTTGTTTAGTTTTTTTTTGGGAGTGTTTGTTTAGCTTTGCTACAATAAATGTGTGAATCAATTTATTTCATTGCTTATCGATTGCACGTTTTATGTCTGGTACGGTTTTGGGAAATCATTTAAATGTTATTTGGCTAGTATTTTAAAAAGAATAAAAATAATGTGATATTTCAGCTTCAAGAGTGTGAAGTTCGTCTTGGGTCTAGATAAAATCAAACTTATGTCTTGGGGTTGGTTTAAATGTAAGAAAATTACACCTCTTATGAAATTGTTCATATTCTTATATCAGCGGCAGTTTACTGCCGCTCGACATTTTTCAGCGACAACTTAATTGCCGCTGACACCTTTAATATCGGTTAACTGACTTAAAAAATAATTGAACCAATCATAAAAGTGTCCTTTAACGGCCGCAAATATAAGGGACTGAGTAATTTCATAAGTGAGAAGAGTAATTTTCTAAATGTAAGGTGAAGGGTTCAATTGTGGATTTAATCATAGATGTCTTTGTCTATTGGGTTGTTTAGGGGTTAGTGCTTCTTAAGTGTTTGTGGTTTGGTGATCGTTTTTTTCTTTTGGAGTTTTGGTTTTCTTCTAGCCTTTGGTGTTGGCTATGATTTGTCTTTTGTTCTCATTTTACTTTGGTGGATTGTTTGGCTTGATTTTTGTATTGCTTAACTTGTTTTTCTTGGCACGTCTTTATATATTAAGATTTCTTTATTATATTTTAATTTTGGTTTTTTCAATAAATAGTTAAAATTGATTAAATGGAAAACCAATAATTTAAACATATCAAAATCAATTCTACATTTAACGGTACTTAATTAAATTTACCTTGAGGAGCTTGTGAGAGTATAATGGAAATTAGAAGAAATCATATAGTTTATTTGTTGTAATGATTTTTTAGTAGTGGGTACCAACAAACTATTCCTTTATTGAAGGCAGAAACAAAGGCATTAAACATTAAACAAATCTAGCAGCTCCTCTTATCCATTGGTTGGAGAATTTTTTGCAAGAAATCTCAATTATTCATTATTCAATAAAGTTGAAAACCTTCTATAGTCCTTCTTCTGAAGAAAGCAAAATTGGAACGTATTTATTTAATGATAGAAATAATTGAGGGACAAAGTTGGGTGTGTTATACTTTTTCTTCACACATTCTTCTACTACCAAAGTAGCTCTAAAATGTCTATATTAAGGACCCACTTGCTTGCAAAGCTCTATATTCTCAAACCCACTTATTTTTATTAAACCACATAAAAACAGAACCAAGTCATGATTATGTTTAAGGTTCAGACAAAAGGGTGTTCATATTTTATTTCCTTTGTCATTATCTAATCCAAATTTATGGGTCAATACTACAAAAATTCCCATCTTTACTTTTTCCCCTATAATTTGCAAAGACTACAATATCACAATTTTTTTATCATAATAAAAATTTTAAAATTGGAGGATAAAAAATTTATTACTAATAAAAATTATATTAATAATCATTTTACATTAAATCCATGTACTACTGAATAATACTTGAACTTCATCTCGGATAAAATTTAAATTCCATCACATAAAATTGTACAGTCAAACTTTTATCAATGAGTTAACACATTGTGGATTTGTCGTAGTAAAATTAAAATTTACAAAATAGTTTATATCTCAATACCCAATTCTGCAAGCATATTATATTTTGAAGTTGATACTTATACCCCCCACAGTGACCAATCATAGGAAGAGAAATCATTAACTCAGACTGCCAGATATACACACCTCTTCCCTCTGAAACATCAAGAACAAAGAAAGCTAAATGACAAACGAAAACACTGGCTTATCTTCCAGCAGTGTCACAGATCATCCATTTATGGAAAGCTTTGGAACATGATTATTAAAGCACATTCTGAGTCCCAATGTGTTTTTGTAGTTTAAGAGAAAAGGAAATATATAATTACTGTATCTTCTGGTAAAAAACAGCAATGAAAATGGAAAACAAAATTAATATATAAATACATAAGAAAACAAAACAAAATAGGACAATAAATCAATTATATTTAACATAAAAGGAAAGACTGTCATGTTCACAGCACCACGAGTCTAGCAGGAAAAATACGATAGATTAAGTAAGTAAAGTACTCTCATCTCATGATAATATTGGGCACAGGAGGAAAAAGAAGTAACAAATGGTTCATACTTGTTACATGTATAGGTTTAATTAATTAACTTTCAAATATATATATGGTTGTTTGCTTACTTTGTTGTCACATGATCTCCATGATGTATATATCATTTTTCTGACCAGGGTATCATTATTTCCATGAACCCCTCTAACCCTAAGGTTGATGATATATATATATTTTGTGACCAATGAGTATCTTTTTTTTTACAGGGTGACCATTGACCAATGAGTACTTATTTTCATGGAATCAGTACAAAAAGAACCAATATATATATGTGGGTTAGAAAATTTCAATTTATAGGAGTACTAACTATTGTGTTAGCTAGCATGCATGTAATTTGACCTAATTACATAATGGCTGGACGTAGTATCAAGTACTAGTCATTGCATACCCTAAACTAACAATTGGAGATTAAGTTAATTAATTCAAAGTTAATTGAAGTTTCTTATAAGCTGGAAAGGCATTAGAGAATTTAGGGTATAGCTATAGATATGTATAATGTATATAACCCCATTAATATATACCCACCTCTTTACATAACTATTGTGTTAGCATACATGCATGTAATTTCAGCCTGTTGCCTAATTACATAAAGGCTGAACATAGTATCAAGTACTAATCATTGCATACCCTGAACTAACAATTGGAGATTAAGTTAATTAATTCAATAAGTTAATTGAAGTTTCTTATAAAAGAAAGGCATTAGAGAGTTTAGGGTATAGCTATAGATATGTCATATAACCCCATTAATATTCTCTTTTTTTTTTAGTGGGGTGTTGTAAAAATTTACTCAATTAGTATATATGAAAGAAAAGTGTTTGGTTGATTCATCACTTTAATTTTCTCTTTCAAACCAAAACTATCAAGCAATAATTCACCAAACATTATTTGGACATATCATATACACTTTGTTCTAGAGAGAGCTAAACTCAGTAAACAAGCTATAGTCTATAGCCTTGATGAAAATAATAAGCTTGGACGATTGGTTTCTCAATTCAATGCCTCTGATATATTTGTCTCTAATGTTTGTTAGGCTCGTGCTGTAAGGTGTGGGGCCTTAAACAAAGGAAGCATGGGACTTTTGTATTCAAGAATATCTGACAACAAAGGCTGAGTAAAGAAAGATAAATACTACTAGTATTGTTGTAATGTAATGAATTAAGGGATGTTGGTCCTGCGGGAGGCATGCTTGGAGTTTCCTTAGCTTTACATTACTCTACTACTCCATTTCATCTCTATAGGTTCAAATTTGAATTGAATTTGGTCTAAGCCGACAGTCATTTTCAAATATCATTTTCTTCAACAAAAACAAAGTCATTTTCAAATATGCCTACAAATATGACTATCTTCAAGTCTTCGGAATACTCATGTTTTCGGATCTGCAGCGTTAACGACGTCAAAGTCATTATTGAATCTGCACTTGATCAAAACTAAGCCTTCAGCCTGAATCAAATAAATATTGCACTAAGACGAAAAAAATAAAAAAACATGTCGTACAAAGACGGGAAATCAAAAGAAACAAAATCGTGTTAAGACGATGAAATCACAAAAACAAATGAAAGAAACATTGAAAATATGTGAAAATCATTTATTTAGATAAAAGAGAAAGAAATTTTTTTGAAAAGGATGATTCTAAGTCAAAATTGACCGTAAACCACCATTCTTTGGTAAATCAAGAAAGAAAGAAAAAGTGGTGATAGCTTGGGTTTTGAGGAGAATAAAAGATAGAGGAGTTGGAATTTCACATGTGTTATAAATTAGTGTTAATGAGAATACTAAAATATTAATTACACCTCCGATCACTAATATAAGCAAAAATCAACTTTTTTGATTCATTCATTAAATGATGTATGTAGTCTATAATAAAGATCATATACATATTTGATTAAATGAATATAAAATATTGATTTTTGCTTATAATAGTGACTGAATGGTGTAATTTTTTTAACTACTAATACTTTTACTTGTATCTTAATTTATATAATGCTCAGTACTCCCTTCTTTACAAAATATAAGTAAAAATGAATCAGATGAAATTAATGTATTTAGTTTAAAATTTGATTTAAATACATCAATTTTCTTTAATTTACTTTTGTTTATATTTGTATGAGAGAAAACACTTTAATGAAAACATTTTAGCTCGTGAAAACTCATTGTATCATGAAAATTAGGGCACTCAATAATTTTCTCAAAATTCCATGAATGTTTAGACCGTTGGTGTAAAGGTTGGGACTTGGGATGCTAAATGACGATTAGAAAAGAGTTCTACACAGGGATGCTAAACAATACTTACAGAAGGATAAAATTTGCCACTATATTTTAATTGAGGAGTATTATTTTAACAACCATTTTTGTTGATAATTTTTAGGACAACCTAAATATAAAAAAAATATGATAGAAAATAAATAACATAATACATGTTCGTATGAAATTGTTACTTTTTATCACATTTTAATTCAGTTTTGAAAGTGTAACATTTCTTCGATTAATTAACGTAAGGATTTAGCTAAGCCTAACAACCTAAGATATACAAGATGTCCATTTTAAAGATAGATAACTTAACAATGTCCTTTCAAGAATAAAAAAGGATAACTTAACAATGTGAACCTACGAAATGATACTGATCCTAGGCATGGACAATATTCTTAATTACTTATCCCCTAAAGTCATACATCAATAATTGTTGGAGAAGCTAGTCTTGCCGGTTGAATATGAAAATGTTGGGTTGAAGACACGGAATGCGTTCTCGATCAGAAGCACAATTAAACTGTTATAAAAATTATAAACATTGGCTTGTGATAATTTCATGAAAAAAAGAAACATTGGTTTGTGATTAATGAATGATTAACCCAAAACGGAATCAACCTAATAAAAAAAACTGCAAACATAATTAACACAAATAAAAAAATCGATGTTTGGTTTAATTGTATTTGGATCACTTTTGCATATCCAACCTCGTATAGTTTTGTTTGCGGTTTGATTGCCATCCGTATAGAATAAACTACAGACTTAGAGCAACACTCAATCTGCAAAAAATAACCATTTTTGGTTATATTTTCACTCATTTCTTCTTCTTCTTCTTCTTCTTCATTTTTCATTTAACTTGAAAAATTGTACAAGGTAGATCGTATAAAATAAACAACCCCAACATCATCCATAAAATATTTCACCAAAACCTCAAAAGTAAGAAAATAACTTTACAAATCGTATAAACCAAGCGATAATTGTAAATACGGATGATTTTAGTTATATTTTCACTCATCCATTTTTTTCTTCTTCTTTTCGTAATTGGAGTTTTTACCTTGGTTGTCAAATTTTATTTAGTTTCTCTAATTTTTTTCTTTAATTTTTGTTCCTTCAAATCTCTTTTATTGCCATTTTTTATTTATATATTTCTAAGTCAACACATGGAAATTTTGATTTTTTTTAGTAGTGCTTAGTAGATTATGGAATCTTCTCTTTCAAAAGTTTAGAATTTTTTATCATGGATGATTAAATAAGAACTTTTATGATTTTGTGCTTAAAGGTTCATATTTAACTTATGTTTTGTTAAAAAATTCTAAATTGTTTTGGGTTAAATTCTTATAATATTCTAAACATTCTTTAAAACTCATTCAAAAATATGAAGGGCACACGATATGACTTAAAATCAAAGATTAAAAGTGGTGACATAAAATATTGAAAAACCAAAAATATAAGAAAGTTTATAGGGACTAAAAGTCAAATTTGAAAAGTTTACCACAAAAACCTTACCAAGAAAATCCAATCGAATAAAACCAATGATAAGAAAAAAAGATTCCATAATACAATACCTCTCTCCCTCGTGAAGACAATTACATACGAGATGAATAAAGTAAAATAATCTTTTGTGCTAGCTAGTTCCTCAAAAAAATTATTTGGCGGTTGTGACTTTGTAGAAAGATTGGTCTATCTTCATACTCTTCTCCAAATTAGCAGTGTTTGAGATATTATATTCATATTGAGATGTTGCAAGAACCCCCTTAAGAAAACCACAAGTTTCTTGTATGTGTAAAATCATAATACTTAATAAAGAGCATTTTACACTTCTTTGATGTAGTGATAACATTACCAAATGGTCGGGTGATACTCTTGTTTTTCTAAGATACAAATTGTATGGTTGACTTTATTCCAATATCTATGTTTAACAATATTGACAAAAATAAAATATCATGATATATATAATTAAAAAACAAATTAAAGTCCTCATTTGAACTAGGACATCGTAGTTCAGAATCAATTCAAGTTGTTCATCATTAACTTGAAGACATGATTTTTACTCACATCAAGTGACATCACAATCATTCTAGTACACAATCATCTAGATTTGTCCATATCAAATCACTTTAAAACATTTGCTATATAAGTTTATTGATAACAAAATTTTATATAAATTATAATTTTTCAAATCCAAATAAATATTTCAAATCCAACGTATTTCATTTCAAATCCAACATATACCATCATCATACAACTATTATAACAAATTCATTTTAAAATCTTTAAAATGGATAAATGATTTGGGTCATCTTTTTTTTTTTTTAAGCTTTTTTTCTCATTTAAGGATTTTTATATTCAGATTTGATTGATCTATTATGCTTCATGCACATTTGCGACTTATTTGCAATATTAGATTATATGATAGGGATATCTATTTAGTTTGGAGCATTAACAACTGGTATTTGATTTGCTTAACTTTACAAATGAGTTACATCTTGAACATCGAGTTCATATTAGTTTATACGAGAATCAAGATGAGACAATAATGTTTCATTTCAAATGATTCAATTAAACTTCATGTTCACGTTCACACCCACTTATGCTCTCCTCTTAATATTAGAAAAACTAATTCAGCAATTGATGATTAGGCTACTGGTTTCTGAACACGATGATTCAATACAATTTATAATAGATGAAGATTCATATCAACTATATTTATCTATTACTCTTTCAAGATTTAACTTGGTGCACTCTGATGGAGCAATTATATTTGTGTGTGTGTGCGCGCGCTTGCTCGCACGCGCATTTGCATGCGTGTTTTATATGTCGGGGAAAAATTAGTTTTTCTATAGGTACCTATGATGCCGTGAAGTGAACATAGAAAGCTCATGTAAAAAAGTTAAAAGAAAAGTTGCCCTTAATTAATTATCAACAAGTTAAACCACTTATGAACGATCAATATTTAAAAAATGAAATTTCAATGAGCGAAGGTTTTCAAGAACTTACATGTATATTTCGGCATCTTCGGATCAACATACAATGACCCTCTGTATCTAGATGCAAGGAAGATATGAGACCTAATTTTTTCAATGCAGCTGCATATGGGAACACTATTGGCAATACTTCGTTCCAATTATTTTTAGACCCAATCGGCATAACTTTTCTAGTAATGATACAACATTGTATTCTTTAGGTTCCTTACCGTATTTTCCACCACAAAATTCTTCCAGAGAAGTTGCAATGTGGAAAAGTCATGAAGATCAGAGATATCACAACTTTCATTAGCAATCTTCACATACACCAAGTTGGGTGTAAAATATGGCTAAAAGCAGGAGGCCGTCAACCCTGACATTAACTTCTGTCAAGTATAAATTGAGAGACTCAAGAGTTGTATTATTCATAGCAAGCTCTTGTAACCATTCATCATGGTCCTTATTCTCAATAATTTCGCTTTCCTCCGAAAGCAAAACTATTAATTTCCTGCCAAAACCCAAAATTACGGTGAGAGCCATAATACCTAATAAATGCAAGCAATGTCATTATTTGCAGGTCAATCAATGTCATTATTTGCTAGTATAACTGGAGTAATCGTTTGAAATTAGGTGGCAGAGAGCATTCAAGGTTCAGAGTTATGTACATCACATGCTAGGAGACATCAAAAGATGCTTAAGAAAACATTTAACAAAAACTATAAAAGTATACTTAAAATTTACTTACAATAACGAGCAATGAAGTCAAGATCGCGAGTTGAAAATCCAGAGCGGATATCAAGATTAAGAGATTAAAGAACAGGACCACGCAATCTAGCAAGAAGCTCAAGATTGGAAGCTTTAATAATCATGCGCTGAAAGTGAAGATTCTTGAGACAATGAGAATACTAAAATATCTAATGAATCCATGGTGTCATGTGACCTCCCCTACCTTCCGGAATTAGATCATACTTCTCTGCTTTTGGTTGTCCCTTCAGCTTCAACGACTCCAGAATTAGGAAACGGTTCAAGAAACGAGACTATGTCGCGGTGTAACAGAAAGAGATTTTATCTTGCTTTTGAGTCAACCGTTCAATGTGTTTGTGTGTCTTTGTGTGTGTATGTGCACGCTCGCGCGCGCATTTGCATGCATGTTTTATATGTTGGGGAAATGCTAGTTTTTTTTATAGGCAACTATGATGCCATAAAGTGAATATAGAAAGCTCATGTAAAAAAGTGAAAAGAAAAGTTGCCCTGAATTAATTATCAACAAGTTAAACCACTTATGAACGATCAACATTTAAATAATGAACTTTCAATGAGCGAAGGTTTTCAGGAACTTACGTTTATATCTTTCACATTTCGGCACCTTCGGATCAATATACGATGACCCCTTGTATCTAGATTCAAGAGATGAAACCTAATTTTTTTTCCAGTGCAACTGCATATGGGAACATTATCGACAATACTTCCTTTCCAATTATTGGTAGACCCAATCGTCAAAACTTTGCCAGTATTAATACAACAATGTATTCTTCAGGTTCCATACCGTATTCGCCACCAAAAAATTCTTCTAGAGCAGTTACATTGTGGAAAAGTCTTGAATATTAGAGATATCACAACTTTCATCAGCAATCTTCTCGGACACCAAGTTGGGTGCAAAATATGGCTAAAAGGAGGAGGTCGTCAACTCTAACATTAAATTTTGTCAAGCATAAATTGAGAGACTCAAGAGTTGTATTATTCAAAGAAAGCTCTTGTGGCCATTCATCATGGTCCTTATTCTCAACAATTTCGCTTTCCTCCAAAAGCAAAACTCTTAAATTTCTGCCAAAATCCAAAATTTACAGTTAGAGCGACAATAACTAATAATTGCAGGCAATGTTATTATTTGCAGGTCAATCAATGTCATTATTTGCTTGCATAACTAGAGTAATCCTTTGAAATTATGTACATTACATGCTTGAAGACTTCAAAAGAGGCTCAAGAAAACATTTTACGAAAACTATAAAAGTAGACTTCAAATTTTCCTATAATAAAGAGCAATGAAGTCAAGACCACGAGTTTAAAATCCATAGCACATATCAAGATTAAGAGATTAAAGAACATGACCACACGTTTTTGCAAGAAGCTCAAGATTGGAATCTTTAACAATCATAGGCCGAAAGTGAAGATTCTTGAGACAATGAGAATACTCTGCAATCTCATGAATCCATGGCGTCATGGGCGGATCTAAGGCCCGGCTAGCCTGGGCAGTTGCCTGGCTCTCGCCCAAAACTTTTGCAATTTCTTATGTAAATCCCTATGAATTTCTTATATGAATCCCTATAAATTTCTTAGGTATATTTTTTGTTGGGCAATTTCTTTAGATTTTCTGATTATTTGCTTGCAATTTTTTATTTAAATCCCTCTGAATGTTGATTATTTGCTACAAATACAATTTATCCCAAACTCAAAGAGTGAAAGAGGCCTACATCTCAAAAATTGCAGAGAAAAAAATGTGTTGCAATTTTTTTTTGCCTAGGCTTTATCATAATCCTGGCTCCGCCATTGCATGGTGTCACGTGACCTCGCCAACCTTCAGGAATCAAATCATGTTTCGTTGCTCTCGGTTGTCCCTTCAGCTTTAACGACTCTAGAATTAAGAAACAGTTCAGGAGACGAGACGATGTCGCAGTGTAACAGAAAGATATTTTATCTTGCTTTCGAGTCAATGGTACAATGTGTGAGTGTGTGTGTGGGTGTGGGTGGGTGGGTGGGTGTTTGTGTGTGTACGTGTGTGTGTGTTCTATATGATGCCTACACTACTCAAAGTTTATGGGTCCATCGTTGGGTGCGCCTACTACAGATAGAAGAGACAGTCAATAGTTAAGATGCGATCTATATGCGCTCTGTAATATCTGTGATAGATAAACCTTTGTTGAAGCAAACATGTCACATGAGTGTTGTTTTTCATCTCTACCCCGACTCCCTCAAAGTGTTATAATATCCAAAACTAGAGGACCAATTTTTCCAACTGTGAGCTTGAACAGCACATAATCTTCTATCTTGTGATTGAGCATCCTTTTTAAGAGAAATAGAAACCACTTTGACAAAAGTTTAATTAGATAAGAAATTCATACTATAGCCTTTAATGGCTTTTAAGCACAAAAGTGATTGTACTTTAAATATAGTTTTCGTTTGTTTTGAATGAGATAGTGTGATGTTGTGGCATGCATGTTAAAGCCTTTTAATATCGCCAATTGGTTCATCAAATAAAAGCAACAGAGCTCTCTTAAATCTATAAAATGAGATGAGATGATCCCCAAATTTTAAGTCATAGTCCGTGATAAATATATTTCCATTTGTGTACGATGTGTATCATAAATATATAGAATTTACGATGTACAATTTTTTTTAAATAATCACAATTAAATACAAGTTTACAATACGTGACATTTTTAAAAAAATTGAGTCAATGGTATGTATTTATAAAAAAATGGAGGTATATTTAGAAGGTGTGGAGGCTCTATTTACCACGGGCCTAAGATCATATTGTACTGGACTACCTGCACTAAATTTGCTCAACTAAAATTGAGAATTGCTCTTTAAGCACCTTCAGTTTTGTTACAAAAGCCTTGTTGATCTATTTCAAACATACATCCATATTATTATTTTGGAAACACATTGATTAATTCATTTTATTTTTAATGAATTATAATTTCTTGGTAAAAAAAATAATCTAGTCCCTTTAAAATGTATCATTTAATAATTGTAATGACTTATAATTTCTTGGTAAAAAAATAATCTACTCCGTTTAAAATTTATCATTTAAATATCCATGTATACAACAAGCAAAAAAAATATCAAAACCAAGAAAAATTATTGAATGTTATAATTTTGAATGGTTATTTAAAGGCTTAAATGCTCTTTTGGTCCCTTAAGTATTTATTAGGTATCGCTTTCGTCCCTTAACTAAAAAAAAGACCGTTTGAGTACTTTAATTTAATTTTCGTTACATTTTTTGGTCCCTTCCGTTAGGTTTTCGTTAGGTTTAATAAAAAACGTTAAGTGTAGTACACGTTTCGTTTTGGCATTGGCTCTGGAAACGTTAAGGGATCAAAGCGATACCAAATAAATACTTAAGGGACCAAAAGAGCATTTAAACTTTTTTTTTTTATATCATCTTCTTCATCTTCATCAAAACCTTCGTCATATTCATCAATTAAATTCAGAGAATTCCAGAAAAATTAATCATCTTCATCATCTCCATTTATCATCTTCAACATCAAATCCAGAAAAATAAAACAAAAAACTCAACAAACCCAAAAATCTATTAAACTCAATATTCAATTTTCCCCAATTCAAAACCCTAAAACCAATAATCCAATTTCAAATTAATTTTCA
>Ga0228711_1003321_pt1 | contig 24970 bp, 18 predicted proteins | sample MedpolnodulmetaG_2_FD_177996 | JGI IMG/M metagenome (GOLD analysis project Ga0228711, IMG submission 177996) | Root nodule microbial communities from Medicago polymorpha collected in Santa Monica, California, United States - brown nodules | ecosystem: Host-associated > Plants > Roots > Nodule... | reverse complement strand
GACATAGATGTAGGTTCACCTCTGTCACTCAGACTCCCTCTGTAACTGCTATGGACTGTTATAACTATGTCAATTCAATTCACTTATAATTTCTAATCACTTTCAATATTGTGATGGACCTACATTCCAGTAGCTGCCTAGAAATTTTATCTTAACTATTTATCAGGCTTCATTCATCATCAATTGTTCTATTATTCGTCTCAATTAAAAATTATATCTGGGCAGGTAACAGACATTAAGGTTATTCCAATGGCTCAGACAAAGGGTTTTTCAATCTCAGCTTTCAGACAAGAAGATATTTAAAGAAAAATAAAGATAGGGATCAGATAATATAACTTAATGATGATTATATTCATGTATCAAATGTCTAGTTGTTTCTGCCAGGTATTTACATAGGTCTGTTAGAATATTAAAAAATATCTTATAATATCTTCACATTATTATGTTATAGTATCTCAGTTTGTCTCATAAGATCAATATGTAATTTTAGAGTATCTTAGATTCCCTCATAGGATTAGTTTCTATATTATTTAGGTATTATTATGATTTGTTCCATGATTTCCCTATTTATTTAGGATCAGAAGTCTCGTATCCTTATAAATATGTGTTGGTGTTTAGTTAGTATCAAGTTAGAATATAGTTATTACTATCAATAACAGTCAAAGATTTTATTATTTTTGTTCTGCTTTTATCTTAAAAGCCATAACTTATGGTATCAAGAGCCTAGACCGATCCTCTGCAGCTTGTCTCGTCATTATTCCACTTTTCAGCTCCTAAATATTTGGGAATATCGTAACCTGTATTCAGAATATATTTTATTGAGCCCAATTATTTTTCTTCTTTGTTTCAAAAGGTTTTCACTTATCTAGCATGATATCCTCCATCTCTGGCCGCCATTGCAGCCACCACCCACAGCCACAGAAAACATTTCTGGCGAGTTTGGATCGCCTATGGCTGATATACATTCTTCCTAAGTTTCAGCTCCAACGGCCTTGACACCTACTCACATGCATTGTCTTCTTCCGCGTTGGAAGACTGTTATTTATTGGGTATCGAGGTAGCTCAATCTAAAGATGGTATAGTGATTTCAAAAGAAAATACATTATGGATATTCTTAAGGAGACTGAATCATTGAATGCCAAACCAGCTGACACTACTAATCAAGGGGAGTTGTTAGATTCAAGAAGATATAGTAAATTAGTTGAGAAAATGAATTATCTCAGCCACCCGTCTAGACATTGCTTTTGCAATCAGTGTAGCAAGCCAATTTTTAAATTGCCCTTGTAAGGACCATCGGAATGTTGTGATATGGATCCTAAAATACATCAAGTGCTCTAAGAAAATGTCTCATTTTTAAAGGACATACTCGAATAGTTGGTTACTCTATTGCTGATTTGGCAGACTCTCATTGTTAGATGACCCACAAGGGGGGTATTCTGTGCTTACTAGATGTAACGTGATGTTTTGGAAAAGCAAGAAATAACTAGTTGCAAGATCTGCTGGAAAAGCCAAATACAGGGTCGTGACATTAGTGACTTGTAAACTTATTAGGTTGAAACAGTTACTCAGGAAGCTTTAGTTTGGATAGACTGTGTATGTGACGCTAAAATGTGATCATCAAACAAAATTGTATATTGCATCTAGTCCTGCTTTTCCTGAGAGGACTAAACATATAGAGATAGACTGTCATTTCCTCATGGAGAAGATCACGTCATTAGACAACACAACTAGCCAGATGCCTTCACCAAATCCCTATGAGGTCCTAGGGTCAGTTAACTTTGTAACAAGCTTGGTGCATATATAATATATATATGCTCCTGTTTGAGGAGGAGTGTTGAAAATATATTATAATCTTTGTATTTGTTGTATAGGATTGTAATTGTAATATATTATTTTCTGTTTTCTCCATTTATGACTCTGTTTTCTCTAATTCAACACTATTATTTAGGTATTATTATGATTTACTTCCTGATTTCCCTATTCATTTATAATCAGGAGGAGTATTGGTTTTTTGTATCCAGCAAACTATAATCAAGTTACTATTCAGTTACTATCAATAATATTCAAAGTCTTCATTAGTTTTGTTCTCTTTTTATCTAAACCCTAAAATTTGAAGAAGGTGGGAGCCCAACCCGAGAACAGTTGAATTCTAATGGAAGCACATCCAACATCCATGCAGTGCAATACAGAAATTGATTTCTTTAGGGTAACCAAAACTTATCTATGCAAGGAAGCAAAGATAAATAAGCTGCAAAACAAATAATGATAGGAACATAAATGTCTTGAATTAGTATCATTCCATACCGCTCCGAGTAATGATGCTTTTCGAAACCATGATAATTCATCATTTCGTACGTTCACTACTCTAGACTGGAAACTACTCTCCCACGCATAGCATCTATAAGCATGTTCACATAATCAACAAAAAAGCAGTTAGAACTGAACACTCTATAAGAAAATATTATTATATAGGGTTTGTCTAACATGTGCAATATTGCACATGTTAAAGTAACTAAAAATAGCAACTATTTATTGAAAAACAACAATTATTTATTCAAAAATTATATATTTAATAGAAAATACACAAATTCCAATACAAACATACTACTTTAAACTTCTTAACATGTGCAAATTTGCACATGATAGAAAAACCCTATTAGGTAAACAAACAGCTAATCATTTGTGGTAAAAGACATACTTTACAGTGTCCATAGCAGCCAAAATTTCATTCATGAGACCGATTCTCTTGTCTGTGCGTTGTAATCCTTCCTTAGACAGCTTCTGCATTCTGCTGATGATTACTGTCTGCATCCACAAATCATGTCATTATTCATGTTTTCAGTAAGCTTTCATGATGATTGAAAATAGTCAGACCAGGGATAACATGCCACAAGCCCAGAACAAATTACTAATCTAAATCTATATTGTTAGCTAATGAAAATACATATTTGGTGCTTCAAAAAGCAAATTTATATCAGAATTCAGAACCTCATTACCTTGATGGATGACAATGAAGAATGGGTTATCAAAGGAAGGGAGAGAGGAAAGGGAATATGTTATAATTTCTCCTGAGAGTGTATTTATACTAAAAAAATGGTGCAGTGCAAGTATATGGTATAAATTAAGTAGGTGAACGTTTGTACCTGTAATGGAAACATAAGAACTAGCAACAAAGCACCAAGAAGGGAAGCAACACCTAATTCTTGGTAAAGAAGAACCATTGCAATAGTAATTCGAAAGGGAGCTGACCACAAAGTGTGAAGTGATTGGCATATTTGCTGTTCAAGGGAATAAAATAATAAAGAAGTTAATTGCAAGGAGGCAGTATAGCAACGTCAAACATATTATTGAGAAAAATTACCATACAAAAATTTCATTAAGTTGTTTACAAGAGAAATTATATTAATAACTCAAAGATTTTGGGCTCCACGACCACTTCCATACAATAGTAAAATTTCCCACGGTATATATCCATTTCTATTTTCAAAACAAGTTGAATAAACTGGGTTGTTTTCTTAGTGGTGAAGTTTCGGTTTGTCCTTCCACTCTAGAAAATTTATTTGACAACTTCAATAATTGATAGGTTAAGTAAATAATCTGTAGCTTGACAATGCCACAATTGGACATGTAATTTAAAATTTCAGTTTTAACTTTCAAGTAAGGGTTAGTCTGATATAATTGGTTACTATGTTTCCAACTAATACCACTTACTAAAGATGCATGTTACAGTCAAATCCAGTATCGTCCTATTTAACAGCTTCAAAGTCAAGTGGATCTTTCATACATGTCAGCAGCAACAATTAGAATAGACATCAGATGATAGGGAGGAAAGGAAAACCATACCTGAAGTGACTCAGCATCAGTAGTCATCAAGTTGGTTATTTTTCCAGATGCAAATTGTTTTCGCGATTCGTGAGTAAGCCTTAGAGACTTGCGAAATACTGCTGCCACCTACAAGGAAGGAAAATGGAACACCAAACTCACCATGTTAAGTGCAACCGAGTGACCATGAATATCAATTGAAACATGCAGAGCTACTCCTGGCTTAAGATCATGTGTATCACTGCCAAAAATATTGACATGGGTAGATTTTCAGCCAAAGCATGGAACTAGAGCTCCACAACCTATGCTTCAAAGATGCTACTCTTAGACCCTTGTTCAAGAAATGAAACTTTAGGCAGCTCTTGCCTCATTGTTTGGACAGAAGAAAGAATTACCAGCGTTGATCTCAGACGATAACCAACACGCATGACATTCTGAAAATATTGAGCTTCACTTAACACCCCAAAGACCTACCAAACAAAATTTCAGATAGATCTTAGTCAAATCTCCCAAAAGTTATATAGTACTTGCCTGATCAACCCAACCCATCATTTAGTTTGGCACAGTTTAGTTAAAACCAAAAACATCTTCACTGTTTATCATCATTTGTAAGCATGCAAAGGAAAATAAGAAACAGTACAAGAACTGCAATTGAACTTTTAGAATCCGAAACAAGCAAATAAATAAATAAGCATCAAAACTGTTGGCTTCGCAATGCATTCAATACAAATATCAGCAAACAGTATTTAATCGGATTTTTTCATTCGCCTCAACAAAAAAACAAAAGTCAGATTTGTTTCATACCACTCCGACAAATATTGCGAAGGCATAAATGTAGCCCATTCCGGCTGGATCACCATTTTGCATAGACTGCAGACAATTCATGATACAAGTCAATTAACATCAAGAAAATTGTTAAACATTAATAATAGTAAGGTATATAGAGAATAATAGTGCCAATGTATGTAATACATTATGGGCTGATCTTCTATTAATCTTGTTCTAGTACTACTTGACAAGTGACAATTCATTAAAAGAGTAACTAACCTGTAGAAGCTGGTTCAATATAAGTGGGCCCGTAAATTGGGAAAGATCATTGCCAATCTACATATTGCAAACAGGAGAGCAAATAAATTAGATGTAAAATTCCCAACTTAACAGTTCAGTCAGGCTAAGTATCACTCGAAATCATCAAAAGCACATCTACCCACATATTTCACATAGGAAGCATAACATCGGATAGACGGTAAAAGTCTGAACAATTGTATAGCATTGCAACGGGCAGATCACTAGATGCCAGTGACGTCTAATACCAACTTCTTAAGTTGATAGTTGATGTGACAGCACCAACTTATTTGATGCATATGTATTTTAAGAATCATTTCGTGAGGCAGTAGATATATAAGAAAACTAATCACCGGTTTAAAATGAAAGTGTTCTATATATAACCTTGCAGGAACATCAGGACACCATATATAGTTTAACATGCAGCAAACTCCAAAGGATCCATAATCCATATATGTGGCAAACTTTTGACTAAGATGTGAATGCTAATCTACTCCTAACATATTCAACAGTTTAAAACAAAAAAACTTTCCTTTATTTTGAATTCATATCAAATGCTTTATACCAAAATCCTCACAAAGTGAACAGTTTATTATGTTAAATCATGTTAGAAATGATGTTCATCCATGACATCTAATTAACAGGAAGAAAAAAAAAGTACATTACCTTGAAAATGCCTCCAAACCAAAACCTACAGAATCAAAACGAAATAAAATCAAATGAAGTGCAGATAAAAAAATAATAATCAACCAACATAAAATCATAAGTTATATCTCTAGCATCTACCGCTAATTAAGGAGCGAGCTTGGGGAAATTTACATACAATATGCTTCAACCTACAGTTTCTCTATATTATCATTATCTACCTACAATTTTGCCAAACTCTTGCTTCTCTCTTCATTTTCTCAACAGGATATATATGGTATCGAAACAAAAAGGACATTGATCTGCAAATCCTTGTTTATCCATACCTTCCTCCAAGGCTTGCATTTAATGCTCTCAAAAGCCAAGGTTTTGATTTCTGAGACTCCTCGGCCCAACATTTCTGGAATCTACAGATCCGAGAGAGATATTTTATAAACCAAAATTTAAACAATAATTTCAGTAGAAAGAAGAAAAAATTGCAGGAGAAACTAAACATACTTATTATGCAATGCCTCTGTCCGCTCCCATGTATCTAATTTCCATATATCTTTCTCTGTAAGTGGTCTTTCATATCCTAGTTTCATAATGGGATTCATCCAAGAAAAAACCATCTCTGCCAAAGGAACAATTCAAAACCAGTTAACCATGCATACACTATGAACAGAGTTTTCACAATGATACCTTCGAAATTGATGACCACATAAAGAAATAAAAAAAAACAGAATTATTCTAAACAAAATGCAGCGTATCTTATCATTTTCACTTAAGTGGTAACATACTAACATATAATACCAGCAGCAGCAAAAACAGAAAAAATAATAGCTTAATCAGCAGAGTGACTGTTCAGATCCTTCTTCACATAAACCTTTAATGCATTTTCCAATAGCTCAATATAAATAATATTACCAACTGTTGGAATTAACATTCATTAATATCTGTATACGTACTTGACCATAAGCCAGCTCGCCTTTCTGGACATATGAGCTCTCCTTCAGGGAGTTCATCATATGCAGCATCATTAACAATTTCACTAGCAATGGGGGTATAGCCTGGATAAGGATCCAAAGTAGGGACATACACAAGCAAAAGTATTCCAAACAAAACCTGGACCCAAGAGAAGATAAATATTACTTTCCTTTACATAAAGAGTTGAAATTGAAGGAAAATACAAGTAGGAGGAGGATAAGATGCCCTCCAAAATAGAGAGCAGGGGAAAAAAGAAACCTATAAGGAGGAAGAGCTCAATAATGCATCTAAACTGCCCAATCAAACTGTCTATGTGTATTAGCAACTCCCTCAAACAAACTTAAGTAGAAATAACAGTTAAGACAACCTTATCCCCTCGCAGATTTTAGTCATAAAGAAATACTCTTTATAAGGTGAGTGTTGTAGTCTGGAAAAATGTAATAAAGAATTGAAGGGATTAGCAAGGCAAATGTCCAAGCAATGTACATGACATTTGTAACAAGCTGGGCATATTTATTGTGTAGCTTGAAGAGAGCCTTAAAGAGTAATGTCAGGATAACGTGTAAAGTAAGTTTTGGGACAGGCTTGAACAAGTCGTACCATACATGCTTTGATAGTGTTAAGAGTCTCGCATTGGATGAGAGATTAAGTGGGGGGCAATCCTCACTTTACAAGCCGGTTTTGTAAGGACGAGTTAGGCCCAATATAAAATTTTAGATGGTATCAGAGTCTCCTCCAAGATTTGTTGGGCCATCTGCTATCAGGTTTCCGCCATCGGGCTCATCATTTATATCCACGCACTAAGCCCAGTAGTGTTGGGCGTGAGGGGGGTGTTAAGAGTCCCACATTGGATGAGAGATGGCCAGAGGATATGTTTATACATGGGGGTAATCCTCACCTTACAAGCCAGTTTTCTAAGGATGAGTTAGGCCCAATATAAAATCTGAGAGATAGTATAAATGTGTGTGGAGCCGGACTGTATCAAGTTACCATGTCCCGGTAGCCAGCAATTCACTGACTCTATGCTTTATGCTATCCATGTATATTACTTTTTAAAACGCATTACAGGTTTTTAAAACAAAACCATTCAAAGGAGAAAGCTCGTATTTCAACAAAGGTCCACTCTGAACCAATTAAGAAAGCCACAGCCAACTTTAGACACAAAGTAGCACTCCTTTTGAAAGCTTTGCAAGGGCCACAAGAGTCATTAGGAGCCTAATGCTAGTTTAAAAGTGTGTTTTGGATTTGCAAACAGAACACGAAGTATCAATCAACCAGTAACAATAAAAACATAGCCAATGATCATACTAAATCTGACGAGTGTAGAAAATACCTGGCAAACCACCTCACTGATGTACAAATACAACACTGATCTGTAAAGGAAACAAAAATGTTGGATTTAGAAAAACAATGACGGGAAAAACATATTGCCTTGAGCATGAAGCAGATGAAAAATATTGATTGCTTAATTCTCATTGCGTGATATACCTAGTTATATACTAATATAAATCTACAAACACACAATATGTATGTGAGTATCGGTCTTTTTAAAAAAATAAAATAATATTTACTTGAAAATGGAATGAAAGAAATAGGAGGTGATGCGTAGGAATCACAACACATATATTTCCAGGTCAACACCTCACTTTTGGATGAGTAGGGGAGGGGAATACGAGCGTATAATGTCATGAAATGATGATGATGATATACACAAAACAATTTCATGGTATAGTATATGACTATGCATGTGTATAGTCACCCCAGATTAGATCTGCACACCACTACGACAAAAACAAGATTTTAGAACATTAGCTAAAAGGGAGACTAAAATAAATTTCAAGGGTGACTTTAAATTTAGCAGAGGAAAAACAAATTCTATTAAGGTGAAAAAAGGATCACATACATTACCACAGGTCTTACACTTTAAGTGCCTTGGAACTATCATATAAAGTAATGAGGAAATAAATGGAGAAGTCAACTATATAACTCAGGCAGGGCTGATGAAATATAGGAATGTTTTGGATGGAGTAACACTAGAAAATTACATCTCAAACAAAGGAAAAATTTGTTCCAATTATATGACTCGCAATTTTGTATGGTGCTGAATGTTAAGTGATATAAAACCAACAAGAAAATAAACTTAGTGTTGCAGATATGAGACTGTTACGAGGGATGAGTAGCTGCACAAGACAATATAGGAGTAAAAATACAATCATCATTATAGAGAAAATTGGGCAGCTCCCATGGTAGAGAAAATGATAGAACTACATCTTATGTGGTTTGAGCATGTATCAAGAAAATGTGTAGAAGCATTGATAAAGATAGTAGACTAGACGAAGTACAATCTAATAGTTATAGGTAAAGAGAGGTCAAAGAAAGTTATAGTTCAAAACATTAAGAGAGATTTAGAGGTAAATAGTCTATCATTGGACCTAATGTATGACAGGACTTTACGACGTCAACTGATCCATGTAACCAACTCCGCCTAGAGGGAAAAAGGTTGGATTGATATTGCAGTCATCGTTGTAGGGGAGGAAAAGGGCATCAGAGTATTTTTATTTTAGAAAACAAAATCCTATACAAGGGTTCATAAATCGAGAACATCCCAAGGCTACAGAGAACTTAGGAGTATATTATTTAGGGATTGATGATATGTCACAGATGCATATTATTTTCTTAGATGTGTTGTGATATAGGATCCTTTTGATAGCATCCCTGGTGTTCGGCCTTTTGACCCATAAAAGGAGTCTCACTAACAGATATGCAAATTGATCAGCTTGTTTGTCATCTTCTTTCAGCTTTTCTAAAGATGATATTGTGTGTTCCATTTTTGTACTCCCCGGATTCATCTCTCTAATAACCGATTTTATGATATTTCAATAGATAATGTGCATTGCACCATTATTGCCAGCAAGCCACATAACATAACAAATGTGATATGGCCAAACCTGCTATAAAGTTCCTGGACAGAAATGATGAAATTGAACAAAACAGCACCCCCTACAGCAGCATAAATCAAACCAAATCGGACAAACCATCGGAATTCATAGATGTAGACTTTAGTTTCAATCCCAAGCAAAACCAGCATGGAGCACCAAGCAATAGCCTCAATAATCAGCGATGTTATCTGCCAATAGATGATACTGCAGGTTTAATGTCCAACCAGAAGAAATAAAAGGTATGGTGTGCAAAAATGATAAGCTTACAGCAGCTTAAACAAATAAGCACTTTTAAATTTCAATTAAATGAAACATTAATAAGATAAAGGAAACCAAATCATAAGTGCAGTGGTCAGAATCATGGCGCACCTCAAACGGAGCAAGTTGAGACTGCCCGTCTAAATTTAGAACCGATACTCCCATAATCAATCTGTATAAAGGCTCTGCCACACAATATGCAGCCAAAATCCCAAGAACATAATTGTAGACATTTGACCTTAAACGAAACTTCTTGACGCTAAAATCCTTCTGAATCAACCATATACGATAGATGACCAAGCCTAGAATCACCAAATGAGAAATAGCAATCACTAAAGAGTCGACCGCACAAGGAGTATAAGCACCAAAGGCATTCTGAACTGTTCTTGTCCACACTCCATTTTCAACCGGCTGACAATACCAAACCAACGGATCGAAAGCCATTTTTATCAAATAGCTTTGGTGAAGAAACAATTCAAGTTCAAATACCACACATCAGCACGAAATTCTCCCCTCTCTCCTCTTCAAATGATGATCCTAACAACATTAACAGTAAAAATAAGCATCCGTAATTACTTGTCTCTTCTTCATGTATTATCCTCAGATGAATAGAAAATATAATAAAATCAAGCATTTGCATTTCACTACTAGAAGAAAACATTTGACTGCCTGGTGTCCAGTATCCAATGTAATTACGTCCAATTAATTCATTTTATCAAATTATTATCGGTGTCAACGTGCCAGGTGTTTTTGTGTCAGTACTTCATAGTTTCAACTACTTTTTTAACCTAAATTTTTACTATAGATTAAAAATTAAAAACTCCATCTGTTTCATCACGTAACTAACTTAAGACCAAATTACTATCAATATAAAGAGATAATAAAAATGATTAACACCGTTGCAAACACAAACACACTCTACTGATGCAAATCTAATTCGCTAGATTAGATTTTATGAATCTAAAATCAAATTCACTAGCAGGTTTCACTTACTTGAACTGAAAATCATTAGTTCACAGTTTAGCGCAGATTCTTTGAGCTAAGTAGAAGATTAAGATTAATGAAATCAACAGAAAGCAACAAAGTGAAAATTAAAGTAGAATTGAAAAAGCTTAATTCAAAGATGCGAATAAATTTATGCAGAAGAAAGGAAAAATTGAACGAAAGGCGAGGATCCCGAGGAGAACTGACCAGTGAGAAGTGAGAAGAGAGATACCTGATGAGAGAAATGAAAGGAAGCGAAAAAGGTTCTGAAACGAGAAAAAGTAGAGAAAAGTTTGGGGAGAAAGAAGACAAAAGAGAATTGGTGGAGATAAATATCCTATTTATATAATACGTTGAAGTGAAGTGTGGTAGAGAAAATTTGGAATGAGATTAGATTCAGTCACATACACGTGATTATGTGAATGTGAATGTGTTTTTGTGATGTAGTATAGTACCTAATGAGTTTGTGATGGGTGGAATTCAAAGGTGTGAATGAAAGATACCAACACCTTAATTGCTAGGACGGAGTCCATTCTATTATGTCTCTTTCAATGCACTATAAACTAGCTTTATTAAATACTATCATGCGTCACACCTTACGACTCCTATTAATGGCAAGTGCATATTTTGTTTAGTTTATCATGGGTTTCTTCCTACTATAGTCAATCATGTACAAACACTTGCCTCCTCCCTTTGTCAATCATGTACAAACACACACTTTTACCTTTTCCCTTTTAGCACTATTCAATATTTCTTGGTTAAACTTTTGATGAATTTCAAAGTTAGGTGAGGTATCGACTAATAACTATTCCTTCAGTTAAAAAATACATGTAACGATTTTATAATGTGCATTATTCATATAATTTGTTTTGACTATATTTTTCAACTAATATAAATACAAATGTTATCATATAAGATGTTGTTCGGTTTGTCTCGATGAATATTTTTAAAATATCAAAATTTATAAATTTTAATCATTGATAATTAAATATGTTAATGTTCAAAGTTGTGTATTAGCATGTGTGAAATTGTCGACTAGACATGTATTTTGAAACCGATTGAATATTAGTTGTGATTCTCTTTCTTCACTGGTACGTTGAGTTTTGGGTTCCTTAACTGCTCCAAAGAGTGGCAAGTGAGAAGATTTTGGGGTGTTGAGTTACTAAACTGAGAAATGCATAAAACAAAAGATATAAGCAGAAAGGTAATTGAATAAAAATCTGAAGGAAAAAAAATAGTTTGTTTGATTGATTAGAAAAATTTACAAGGTCTGTATTTATAGGCAAACACTAGTCCTACTAGCCAAAAAATGCCCCGCAGAAATTAGTCTTCTCCGACTAATTACATGGGTATTGTGTGAATCCTCGTGTTGTAAGGGATGGTGCTTCATGTTTGATTGTATTTCTTTGTTTGTGCAACACTTTTCATTGATATTATCCACATGTGTGTTACTTCCTCGTAATGCGGCCTCATGCTCTTAGCTTTTTTCTTCCGAATAATAGTTATGTAATCATGGAGTAAAGTAAATTGCTCGTCTCTTTTCAGTTCTGGATTAGACCATTCTCTTTGATCATATCAAGTAACCAAATTTTCTTATGACGGTCATTGACCCAAAGCTTATCATTCATCTTCTTCCTAAAAAGTTGAGGGTTGATCCACCTGTTCCCCTCCATTTTTATCTTCCATATTCCTTTTATTACCATTGTTTTATTATTTGTTCCTGGAATTATACATATTTCTTTTTCATGGTTAATTCTATTCTAGCAAATTCACCCCTTCACCTCCATTTTTATCTTCCACATTTTCATATTCCTTTTATTACCATCGTTTTATTATTTGTTTTGGAATTTGAAGAATGAAGGGTTTTCGGGGTGGGAAACATAGTTTTAAAACTCGACTCGGTAAGGTCACTGGATCACTGGTTAATTGGTCGAACCACCGGGTCGCAGGTTAAACCGCATGACTGAATTGAATGACTCGATTGCAAAATTGGTCTCTATAAAAAAAATTGTATGTGTAATCAACCGAATAAATCAGTATTTAAATCATATAAAAAAATTCATTGCTCATAAAATGTAAAAATTCATTGCAAAAGACAAAAAAATCATTGCACTAATAAACAGGGGACAATTAGATATAATGTAAATGGAGATATAATATATAAATTATTATTCATGGTTAAACATAACAAACAATTGTTGCAGTGGTGAAAGTCATTTCATATGTCCTATAAACCCAATTTGATTCCCTCTATTTAGTTTTAAAATTTAATGTCCTATAAACCTAGTTTGATTCCCTCTATGTAGTTTTTCAAAATTTAATATTTTTCAATCGTCAACTCTGCAGCTAGCAATAAGCATTGAATCCGTATTAAATATTAATCAAAAAGAATAGATTTCACATTAAATTTGAATTGAATCCGCATTAAAAAATAATCAATAATATTGAAATTTCATTAACCCGGTTCAGCCGACTCAACCAGTTTTCATCGGTTTTATCACCGAGTTGATGACGTCACTCCAGTTTAAATGTTCAACCGATCGAAATACCTGACTGGACCAGTGAAGGGTCTGGTTTCCGAGTGAACCGGTCGGATTGGCCGGTCCGAGCCGAGTTTCAAAACTATGGTGGGAAGTATAGGAAAAAATGGAAAAATCTTTCAGAAAAATTCAATGAGTGTTTTTTTAAATAATGATTAATTAATGTTTTATGATTAATATATTTTTTATTTTAGCTATATTATAACAACATAGATTAAATTTGAAGAATTAATGTAAACCCTCCAAAACTTTTCTCCAATCTCCAATACAATTTTTGAGTTCCGTCAAATGAAGAAATTTTTGTATTGTGAAGAAAAAAGAACCCCCCCCCCAAGTCCTCCATTTCCAATGTTCTCTAATTTTTCCATTTGCTTTTTTTTTCTTCTTCCAAAACTCTCCCATCTCACTATGCTTATGGTAGAATACGAAGTAAATAAGGAAGATGGTGAGAGGTACGATGCGGAGTTTGAAGAGGAAGAAGAAATACCTAGTAAAGAGTTTCTAAGACTTTGTTTGGGAGTTTGGAGGGGAGCGGAAGGAAGGGCTTTGGGGGATAGAAATATAGGGAAAAATTGAGAAGGAAGGGCTTTGGGGAATAGAAATATAGGGAAAAATTGAGAAATATTTCACATTTTTTTAAAGTGATAAATTAGTGCTTATGATCAATATATTTTTAATTTTAATAATATTATAACAACATATATTAAATTTAAATAATTCATATAAACTCTCTCAAACCCCATAAAACTCTTCTCCAATACAGTTTTTTAGTTTCTCCAAATAAGAAGAGTTTAATATTTTGAAGAAAAATAAGTCGTTCAAACCCCTCCTCTCAATGTCTTCTATTTCTTCCTTTTTTTTTCAAACTCTCTCCTCCCTTCAAACCCCTTCTCTTATATTGATTGGCTAATGTCCAAATTTCAAAAGACTTGCTTCTCCCAAGCAAATAACCTTGTCCTCTAACTCTAACCCACCTCATCCAATCTAAACTTCTCCGAAACAATAATATTTTTAATATTAGAAACACCATATATACAACAATGCAAACCTCTTGCTAAATTATCCTTTGATTAAGTAAAGTCTATATTGCTCAGACTTCCAAATCCATTTTCTAGCTAAATTATCCTGCAAAATCACATTAACAGGCAATGAATAGATTCCAAAACACTTTATTCTTCACAAAGAAGTGATGCTGGGTCACCTTCGGCTACTAGTTTTGAAACAATTTTGTTAGAGATATTTTTTCTTTCTGAAGGGATGTTTGGGTTAGTCCAAAGGCATTTTGTATGTTATTAAACAAGAATTCCATGATATGGGTCGGGTCGTCAAACACACTTTCTTTGTCACTCTCTCTAATTGAACCACGTCATCCTCTTTTTAAGCATGATTTTTTTGCTACTGGTTGTCCAGGGTGGCATTTGGATGACACTGGGGTGCCAATGTCATGTGACATTGGCCAACCACAATGTCACCCAACTGTTTCCGTTGTCCAGGTTGCTTAAAAAACACTTGCTCTAGTTTTTACCCAGCACCACCACGTGAAACTGTCCACCATTTTTGCAGAAACCATCATTTTCAACCTATCAAACTCAAATACATATATCCTTCCTTAAACCTTCCATTTCCAACTTTTCATTCAATTTTCAATTTCTATTTTTTTGTTCCTTTTTTCGTTTTTATCTATTTTAGTTTTTCTTTCTGTTGTTTTGGGATTTCGATGTAACATTGTTTGAAGTTGTGTTTACCCTGAACATGTGATGATCCGATTCTGTTACAGTCACTGCTGCCAAAAGTCTCAATATCCTTTGTGATTATCAATTTTCCATCGCAAATTCATGTCGACGATGAGTCACCCCACCGCTGTCGATGATGCCTGATACACGCAGAATACCAAGTTGTGAAAAAATAGAAAAATTTGTTCAACCAGTTAACAGGTAATGGGTTAAGAAAATTTAAGACGTGGCAACATACACCAGCGTGTGTTGAGTGGCGTCTGTTTGAGCGTTTGTTTGTAGCATATCTCTAATATACAAAGGGTGATAGAGAATTTTGAGTTGTGTGGTCATTTTATTCTTCTAATTACACCCTTCCAATTATTTCGTCCAATGTTTACAATTATCAATAAACTATAACAATATATAAAGAGCTTTATAATGGGATCATGGTTAGACAGAACTTTTGGTTCAAACGCAAATGCCCAACACAAATCTAATTTCTATGTAGCTGTATACCGGGAACATAAATGGCCACCGAGGCAGTGGCCCTTGATGGTAGTATTTTTGTACTAGCACACCAACATTTCACCATTTATTTTTAAGACAAGGTAAAAAAATCAACCGCGCTTTACAAAACTGAGAAATTCATAGTCAAACTATAATTCTCATATTTTCAAACATCTCTAAATAAATTGCTTCTTACATTTATTTATCAGATAAACACAAGTTGCAATCAATGAATGTGCTTCACAAAGGTACCAGATGATTATCAACTGCAATCTGTCAATGAAAATGACTGTAGTACCAAATAAATTCATTCAAACATGCATTGTTGGGTCGTTCCAGACTTTCTTTGTATCCCAACGTTACAAAGAAATGACGAGGAGTTGTTACTAACACATTCACAAAAACATTTCTCCTATGTTGAAATGTTTCAAATTTGTCAAAAGTAATAATGGTTATCATCAAAAAAATAAATCCCACATGAGAATTCATAATACCTCATAATACTCATAATCATCGTCAGACAAAAAATCTTGGTCCACAAACCAATCTGGGTCTTCAGCGAGTGAAGCATAATCAAATGCCACTTGAAATGGATAATCATCAGTGGAATCATATGGAAGCCGTAAATACTTGACTTGTTCTATAAATCTCTTCCCCACGCTTGCTACCAAATAAAATTAATGTTGTAACATTGGCGTATGTCGAGAGATTCAAGGTGAAGACGGCCATCAAGAATAGCAAGCAAACCATCATTAGTCATCTTGTTTCCAAAAAGCTGAAGATGGCGTACTCCAGGCATGGTTTGCGCAATAGCAAATGCATCATCATCATCTTCAACGCGTGGATATTTGTATGCTTGAATGTTGAATTTAAAGGTTTTCAATCGAGGGCAACATCGGCCAATGGCTTCAAAAGAATGATGAGATAGGTTGCTGAGTGATATATCAAGTTCCTCTAATTGAGGAAGCTTTTTAACAGCTTCACAAAATTCTTCATCCGTTACGTTATAGCAACAAGCAAGACGAAGGCGTTGTAGATGACTTGCACTGTAAAAAGTCAAGACAGCAAGATGAGATATTGTTGCATAGATATGCTACCAAAATCCACCATACATTGATAAACTAACTGGTGCTACTAAAATATAGTATGTGGTAACTATAGTTATCTATCTAAAAATGTCAAATTTCGTATTTATAAATCACACATTGACATTTTATAATATAAACAGAAGCAATACAAACTAATTTGTATTACAAACACGGGCAAGTTTTCACTTTCGGCGATAACTATATCACACACATAAAAATCATTTATATATGATAGACAATATCTCAAATCTGAAATAAAAGACAATTGTCACTTATCCTTCAAATACACAATTGACAGCATTCAGCCTAAAAATTTTGGCATTTTTTTTTCCAGTTGATCGGGACTTGTAGACAAAAGTATTACTAATTTAATCCCTAAAATATCACTCACCCTTCAATTTAGGATGTGTTTGGTATGCTATAAAATAAGGAATTGGACATGACAACTCCATATGTACTTTGTTTGACTTTAAAATTGTTCTTCGAACTAGACAAATTGGGGGACAAGAGAGACTATAATTTTTGTCCCTCACTAAACTACAAGACAACTTTTTGTCCTTAGTGCAAGTTGTTCACACACACAATTGATGGCGTCAAGCCTAACAATATTAACATTTTTGTCGGTTGATACGAGACTTGTGGACAAAAGTATCACTAATTTAGTCCCTAAAATATCACCCACTCTTCGATTAAGGATATGTTTGATACGCTAACAAAATAAGGAAGGACAAAAACAACCTTTTGTACACCAAACATCATACAACACAAAAACTTGTTTAATGCCTTAAAGTTTGTTTAGTTCCTGCTATTAAGATCATAAGGACTAACAAGACCAACATGTAAATATATCATAAATATATCACTAAAACTAATGGAATTAAACAAAAGAGCCTATGATTGCTTAGTTAGATAAGGTAATTTACATGCAAATACATAATTGAAATATACGAATGTGAATTAAAAGTATAAAAAAAATAAAATAAAATGGAACATACGAATTAGCGATGTGGTAGAGAAGAGCAGAGCATCAGTAGCAAAAGACTCGATGTTGATGTCAGTTATGTGGCCGCAGCTGTAATCAACTGCGCGGTAGCATAGAGTTTCTAACTCCCATTTAGTGTTAGGGTCACCTGAATTGGGCATGTTGATAATGCGATAGAGAGAAGGGTCCTTCGAGATTTCGCGCCATGTGGTGCAAACATTGTGAGGGCGAATGAGAATATCGATTGTGTCAAGCTTTCGGAAAATGGATAACACTGCATCTCGTGGAAGATCTAGCCAGTTTCGTTCTCCAGAATCAGTTACAGGTTTCGAATTCGATGAGGAAGCAGCAGAAGAAAAAGATGGTGGTAGTAAGGATTCCATTGAATTGAAGAAAGAATTAGGGCATGAGAATTTAAAGATGGAGGAGTTATAACGCAAAGAACATTGCTTTTTAAGCCCCTTAAAATCTCCAAAGGCCCCCTAAAATATCGAATTTGCCCTTTTATACAACATATGGTAGATATATACCGAACCAGTTAGGAAGATAACTACGGGATACTCAATTACATGATCCGGTAGATATAATCCGAATTCGTTAGAGATATAACTTCAAAACGGCATGTTACAGAAATTGCGGTGTTTTGCCGCAGTTATTAATAAAACACGACATTTATATAAGACAAAACACAATTTTGGTTCTCTTATTTCCTCTTTTGCACTCCACTTAAATTTTATTCTAAACTTTGCAATTTTCCATAAGAATCATACCAACAAACCGTGTTAACTTCACTCAGTTGCAATCAATGTATATCATATTTCTTCCTATCACATTGAAAGTCTACATAATTTTCATTCTTTTGACATGAACACATGAGTAATGGAAATTGCTTGCTTTGAGTGCGTGGGATTAATTTTGAAAGCAATTTCTAGAGCTTCTTATTTAAGGTCTAGACCAAATACAAATGGGATTAATATTGTACACGTGAAGCATCAAGTAGTTTAGAAACTGAGTATCAAATACATAACAATTGTAGCTATAATATTGTCCATCAATAGTTATATAACTAGAAATTGAGACTAAAAAATTAGGTGGAGATTTTACCTTAACTTTAGAGATAACCCTAAAGAAACTCTTACGAGAACAAATTTTAGGAACAAGATTCAGCTATGGGTTGATTCGGAGAAATCATTTGATGCGTACAGAAGGAATATAAAATTGAGTGAAAAATGGTATGGAGAAGGAATGGGTCGATTTTGAACTCACAGAAAGGAAGAAGAAATGAGACAATGAACTTATAAAAACAAATCCTGCACATACATACGGTACATATCTGGTAGATACATACAGAACTCTTGAATTAAGGGCAAATTGGAAAATTCAGGGGGCATAAAAGATTTTGGGGGGCTTATAAAGAAACACCCTAAGGTTGGTTTGGGCTTAGGCCAGATAACTTTTTTCGACCTAAATAAATTATTTTTAAAGTATTTTTTTTTTACAAAAATAAACGATATTCATTGATTCAAATTGATACAGTACATCGATACAATACAAATTCAATTTCGCTTAAAACAAAAAGGATGAATTTGTAAACAAACTGACAACATCCATGTTAATAGCATAAAAGGACAAAGTACCAATGCCTACAAATATGACTATATTCAAGTCTCCGGAATAGTCATATCCCTCTGCAACGTTGACGATGCCAAAGTCATTGATCGGATCTGCACTTGCTCAAAGCTAATCTTTCAACCTGGATTAAATAAACGCCGCACAAGACGGGAAATAAAAAACACGCCGCACTAAGACGGGAAATCAAAACAAATAGAGTCGTGCAGAAATAACGAAATCACAAAAACAAACGAAAGAAAACGGAAAAATGTGTGAAATCATTTCTTCAATTAGGATAGAAGGAAAAACAACTCGGAGGGGGTGATTTTTGGGTCAAAATTGACTCTAAATCACCCTTCTAGAAGAAGAAGAAGAAGAAGAAAGGGGTGACGGCTAGATTTTTAAAGTATTTTGAAAAAACAGTTTGTGAAAATACAATTTTCGTTAGTTAGAACTTATGAACTAATAATATAGGTATTTATTTATTTGTATAAACTATTATTCGTAAGCTAAAAAAAAACTCTAAACAAGCCCTAAAATTACAATTTCTTGTTTTGAATATATTTGAATAACTTGATGTCATGGAATTTTCAAAGGTGATAAGTGTTAATGCACCAATGTAAATGTTGTTGAAAAATGTGAAGTTGGTTTTAGTTCAATATTGGTGAAATTGGGTTAAATGTAAATGTTGTTTCAATTTTCAACGAATTCTGGGTTTCACAAAATTTCAACAAGAATCTTATATATTGATTGTGAATGAACCATGTGATGCCATTTTTTTTTAAATGAGGTATTAGAATTTTCGTCGGATAATATATTTGTTAATCAATGAAAATTTATTATTGAGGATTTATTAGAAATTGTATCATCAACCTATATCCTTCAACGTTATTCTTTAGAACTCAACATAAGAAGAAAAAAAACTCATGTCAAAATCAAAACCTATCGCTCACGACAATCCATATTATCCAAAAAATCGAACATAAAAACCTAAAAAAAAATCTAACAGAAAGAAGGTGAAATAAGCATATGAGTTGCATGCCTGGGTTCATCGCCAAGTCCTATGAACTTGGAAAACAACAATTTATTTTCATTCTTCAACTCGTCTTGTATAGACGAGTAAGCCACCAACACTTCTACATCTTCAATCCTTTCAAAAAAAAATTCACAAATTAGGGTGTTGTCTTAAGTTCGAGGGAAAAAGATGATTGTTTGTCTTTTAAACAGATATTTGATTGGTTTGAAGGGAAAAAACACATATTTATGTGCAACAAAATCCCAAATCAAGCTATCCAAAAAATAAAATCCCAAATTTAAAATCTCAAATCTATTTAAAAAAATTGATTGGAGGTGGAGATATAGTTGATAAATGTATGAGTTTGCAAAGGAGATGTGAGGTCAAGTGAATGAAGGGGTAGGGGTGAAGAATGGGTTGGGTGGGACGACGGAGGGGTATGTTGAAATGGGTGGGAGATAGGGGGCGAGTAATAATATGAGTTTGTGAAGATGATGAAGGAAAGCCGAATTTTAATGTTACTTTTATTTTTTTATTAAAACTATGACTTGACAAGTGGAAAACACACACGAACGCAAAAATAAAATTGAAAAACAAAACTAATTCTACAATCAGTGCGTCACATAATTTAGCTTATACAGTCAGATGGGGTCAGAGTTGATATCCAAAGAATCTTGAAAAGACAAGGTTGGAATTTATTTTTCGTATTGTGGGAAAACCATATTTCATTTAAATGACAAGGAGTAAACATTATTTAACCCTAGATGTGTAGGTTTATTTAGGAAACCGTAGTTGTATAGTTATGTTTGAACTTTTCCGCAAATTATTCTAATAGTCAAGTTAAAAGGTTTTAAAAAAGTGAACTACTATGTTTTACTTTAAAAAGGACGATTGTGAATATTCTTTGCAAGTTGTTGTTATTCCTACTATTCATATGCATATTTGTGGCATGGCGTATTAATGCCTCTATTTTGACTCTAAGAGCTTTAATTGGAACGAGGAGTTTACCTCTAGGTTCCAATCTTCTAAAGGGATTAGATAGAGAAATCATCCCTCTCCTTATCTATTTGATCTTACCTTGGAGAGATTGGCTCACTACATTAAAGACACATGAAAATTAAATGATATTTAGAAACCCTTGCCTTTTGGAATAAGGGGCCTAAATTATATTGTTTTTCCCGATGATCTAGTTTTAGTAGCAAAAGCAAACATGGAGCAAGTCAGTCACAAGATTAACTTGTTTAAAACTAGGTTTTTACTCAAAGAATGTAATCGAGCATAATACAATCATGCCTAGTCAGGGTCTTGACATTGAGTAAACACATGATCGTGGAACCTATCTAGAAGCCACTATGATTCACTAAAGGGTCTCTCGAAATTCTTACACTTTTATTCTTGATAAATACGTAAGAAGTTGTCTAGTTGGAAAGCTAATAACTTATCTTTTGTAGGAGGGGTAACTATGACACAACCTTCTTTGTCTTGCATTTTAGGTTACGTCATGCAAACCGCATATATCTAAATTATTGTGGATGAGAATGCTCAGAAAATTTGTTTAGATTTCTTATATGGCTCTATTACTCTTCAAATGAAGTCCCACTTGGTGTCTTGGAGAATATTTTCCGCCCGAAGTAGAAGGGCATGCTCGGTTTAAAAAATCTTTGCATTATGAATCAAGTTTACACTCCCTCCGTCTCTCAATAGACGACCTAGTTGACAATATACATTATTGACTTAACATACTTAGACAATATTTTTCTAATAATTCACAAATACAAATAATATCATGTAAGATGTTGTTGGATTCATTTCGATGATTAATATTTTTAAATATTAAATTTTCATAATTTTTTTAGTAGAGAATTGAAGATATCAAAGATAAAACATATGCATTGGTACGTGTGTTGGAATCAACTAGATCATCTAATATGGGACGGAGGGAGTACTTATAAACTTGCATAGTATTTGGGGCAGATCCCTACAAGCTTTGGGTGCAATGATGAGAGTCAAATGCTCTCTTTCCACTCCTTCCATCATCGTTTGAAACAACTATTCTAAGTCTCATATCATATGTGTAATAAACGACAAGCATGGAACTCGTTTTTTGAGAGAGTCCTAAATCCCTAACTATGGTGCTTTGGATGATGATTACGTTGCTTCCATCCCTTTGGAAAAGGGGAATTCTTCGTGGCTGGTTTTGTGATAAATGAGTTTAGAGAATTGGAATATGTCTAACAGTCACGGCAACGGGAACAAAAAGTTCTACAGTTTCGAAAGCAACGACAAGTCCTAGAGATACAATGACTGCGACATGAAGGAAGCAGGTGGTTCATAATTTGAGTTTCTTTGGATCTGATTTGTGGCAGTAGGAAGACGAGGAGAGGTTGCGGAGGTCTCTTCATAACCTTCTCCTCGATTTCTTTTTTTGACTTTTTACCTTTTTACTAATAAAAAATGACGATGATGATGGAGGTTTGTGAAATTTAGAAAGAAAAAGAATGACGAACATTGATATAATTTATTTATTTTAAATATTTATTTTGAATAAAATTAATTAAAAATATCTAATTTGATGAGTTGAATATGCAACGTCAATATTTTACGTTTACTGTCTTCGATAGAATTGGATGGAAAAGGCTAACGATGCAAACTTGATACGACCTATTTAAAAATTAAAAAACTTGAAAGTAAAACAAAAATGTATTTGACCTGTGATTTTCAATGAGATTTTCAACTCTAACCTACATTGGTTAAGTCTTGCCCAACCTAACTAACATATATTGCATTGCATTTTTCTTTTGTGTTTGTTTTCTAGAATGAAGGGATTAAGATGGGGCAAATTCTATGGTACACCCAATATATTTGAGTGTACCAGTACACTCATTCTTTAAATTAAAAACTAAATGAGTTGTTTTTTTGAAAAAATATATTTTTTTTTATCACTTATAATTATAATAACTAAATCTTATTCATCAAAAGTGTCAACGAAATAAAATTAATATTTTTTAATTGTTATCACTATCCAACGGTTGGTCAACCCTAAGTGACATAATTTACTTGCTTACGCTAGCCTCTGCCTCTAATTCAAGTTAAAACTTTAAACTAGGTAACGCTATCCCACTATCCTCAGTTCAAAGTTGGCCGCTGGGATTGACAACAGTTCAATTTGTACTGCTACCATGTACTAACAAGTTAGTCAAAGATTCCCATGACAATATTTAGCAAACTCCTAACTTGTGAACAATCAAAATTGAAAATCACATACCAATTCACATGCACATACATGATTATTATAGAGTTTAATCGCTTTAAGCCAAGAAGATAAGAGCAGAACATTCAACCAATGCTTCAGAGTTGAGATATATCAACCACCCATATCGATTTATTGAACAAGCTCAAGACAAACGAGTATTACCTTCACTGGTATATTGTAATCCACTCATAACCATATTAACAAAGGAAACATCGCCTTTACAAAGCCCAGGTTCAATGGCTGTATGATATGCTAGCAGATAGAAGATGCATAATATGCATTATAGCCTAGCACTAAGTCACAAACTAATTCTATTCATAATATGGCAGTAACATTATTGCTTTCTTCAGACAACAGAACCTCCTGTCTGATGAAGCATGGCATCGATTTCATCCCCATCTTCCATTTCCAGCTGCAACAAAATATATCACACGAATGTTAGACCTGTTAGAACATAATCTATAGAAACAAAATGATGAAGAAATGTTGTAAACACAAACCTCATCTGGGGTCTGCTCTGCACGGAGGCGACGCCCATCAAATAGAAAAGCAATGGCACTGGAATCCTGAGACTGACGATCACAGTAAGCATTCATAAGCTTTTTCAGTTGAGTGTTCCTCTTGATCCGAAAGAACACTTCATTCCCATCCTAGAACATTTTAAAATCCCAAAATTAGCATACATCATAACTCTGATGCTAATTTCAATCATGTCTACAAACTTTACTAATAATATAGAAAACTATAACCATGTCAAGAGTTTCAAATATGAACACAACACCGATACACACTCTCTCTACTCTCTAATAAAACATCATATTTTTTTTTTGAAGATAGAAGCTTATAAATAACAATGTAACAATTAAGATCAAGATTAGACAAATATGTTTTTACACGAACGCAACAGAAAGAAACGAACTAACAAGAAGATATCAATATCATTTAGGAGACAAGTTAGAGTGGAAGATAAACTAAAGAATGAACACTAATACATAGCATCTAAAGTTTACCAATGAAACTTATAACAGAAACCCAAAAAGTCCTAACATATGGTATGTAAACAGTCAAACACACAAATTCAATAAAAAAACACCATGAAAATGTTGGATTGATGGTGGAATTGGCAAAATCACGGTGACCAAGTGAATTGGTAAAATCACACTTTGGAACTTCATTAACTCAAAGTGCCACTGTGAGTTTGCCGAACGCATGTTAATTTAAGCATATGTAAAAAATAGCATTAGTGATTCTCCTTTTCAACAAATCATATAAAACAAATAGCAACCAATGTGAGATCAATCCAGAGGAACCCCAGTTCTTCAACAATATCGTATAGGAAACAAGTTAGCATCTAAAGTTTCCTCATGAAACAGATAACATAAACCCAAAAAAGGGACCCTAATCAAGGTTTTAAATAAGGTCGTGGTAGCATTATTACGGATTGAAGTCGTCCCACTGTGATTTAGTTACAACATTGCAAATATCTTATTAAAATTATTTATCCTAACTTATAATGTATAAAAACTTATTGGCTTAAATGCACTTTTGGCCCCCTATGTTTACCCTCGTAGCAATTTTGG
>Ga0228711_1003319_pt1 | contig 24977 bp, 12 predicted proteins | sample MedpolnodulmetaG_2_FD_177996 | JGI IMG/M metagenome (GOLD analysis project Ga0228711, IMG submission 177996) | Root nodule microbial communities from Medicago polymorpha collected in Santa Monica, California, United States - brown nodules | ecosystem: Host-associated > Plants > Roots > Nodule... | reverse complement strand
TAACATCTTCTCATAGTGGATTGGAGAGCTGCTCTCTCCCCCAGAGTAGGTCATATTGGACCGAACTGGGTTACCATCTTGTGTGTGTTTGTTTATTTCCTTTAAGCTTGCTTATCTTTGTGCTTGGGCTGTGTTTTGTGTCATTGTATTAGCTCTTTGTGTGTGGTATTGCTTGAAGACACTTAGACCTAGGATTACCACTATCTTTTGCTCCACACATCTTTGTTTTATTTCATTGGTGTGATTCGATTAAGGTTGATTTCACAACAATTAGAATACAAAGGGGGAAATTTTAGACCAATCTTGATACTCTGGTCTCTCGGTTTTTCAAAACCAAATACTATCCTCACATTAACTTTTTGGCATCATCCTTGGGACACAACCAATGTTACGGGTGGCGAAGCATTTTCGGTGCTAAATTTATTGTTCAGGTGGGATCTAGATGGTGGGTGCATATGTTTAGGTGATAATATTCCTGTCTTTAAGGAACATTGGTTTGTCTAGTGGTGGTTGTATCTCAATCACTACTCCAAGTGTTTTTCATCTTAGAATTGTAATGGTTAATAGTCCGATTAACACCACAATGTTGTGAATTATGTGTTTGATGATGGAATAGAGGCTGAAATGGATGATAAGTTAATCTGGAAGGGTAAAATGAATGGGCATTATTCAATAAAAAATTCCTATATACTTTGTGTTGAAGAACTTATCGAGACCTCTACTTTCGAAGACTTGGATACTGGTTTGAGATTTTGAGGTTGAGAGTTTCTTTGAATTTCAAGAATCTTATTTGGCGTAAGTCTCACAGGTGTCTCCCAGGAAGAGCACGACTCCAATCTAAAGATATACAATGCTCATCTAATTGTGAGTTATAATGCTAACCATGAACATCTTGCACATATTATTTTTGAATACTGGTTATATATTTAATGTGGTATATGTTAGTTGTTTGTGAAATGATAGAAAGATGACGGTGATGGGATAAAAAAAATGTAGTTACTCCAATTTTTTCACTACTCCAACACCTATCATAGTTTAATGCAAATCATGTAGTTGTTATCATGTGGAGCATTTGGAAGCATAGAAACTCAAAGTTACGACAAGATGTAGTCAAAACGACCAAACATATTTTAGAATGAGTCATGCGCCTACAACGAATGCAGTTGTTGAAGCCGTGAATACCAGAAGTACAACAATAAGATCAAACAATGTGCATTGGCAACAAAATCGTATTGGAAATATTATCTTTATTAGAGACGATGAAAGTACATTTGTTCTTGCCAAGACCATGTGGCTGTCACCCGTTCTAATATGGATTTAGGGGAAACTCTAGACGTATTTCATGCTCTCCGATAGTTCCATGGCTTACATCTTGATTACGTTGATTTTGTTCTTGATTAAAAAAAATTGTTAACCACTTTAATAATGGAGGAGATGTTATCACATAATTTGGTTATGCTTTGTTTCATTGTAAGCGTAATTATATTTCTTATTTTGAAAATGGTCTTATTGAGTTTAATCGAAGAAGAAACAATGATGTCATTCATACTTTAGCAATCACATCTTTAGTTGGCTTTAATATTTTCATTAGATGTACTCAACATTAGAGACTTCCCCGTACGCTTTTGTGGCTTCTAGGGCACAGTCTTGGGGCTACAAGATCATATTTTGAAAGACAGTGAGTTATGTGGCATGGACTCGGATTTTGATAATGTTTTGGATGGTCTTCGTGGTACGATTCCAGATTTCGATGTTAGCAATTTTACTAGCAAAGACATCGTCCCTCCTAAAGCATAACATGTTTTGGCGAGTGCTCTTTTTAGTAAAAGTGTTCAGGATATGGAAGTTAAGTTTGACATGACCACGAGACAGAAGGCAATTTTTAGATGTTTGCAAGCAGCACATGCTCAAGATTTTCTTCTAGCTATCCTGATTGATCGGTTAGGTCAGCATATGTCACCAGTCGAGTATCGTACTATCCTTAGATATCGCCTTATGATTCCACTTTTTCCTATTGATGAGGGTGCCCTGTTTGTTGTAAGGTGTGCCTAGATACTTTTGGGGAGCATGTCGTTCATTGTAAGGAGCTTCTTGGCTTTAAGTACAAACATGACTTTGTTAGGGATGTATTTTTTGATATAATCAGACGTGCAGGAATATCAGTGAAGAAGAAGGCGCCTGTGAACTTCCTGACTGACCCACTAGATAGAAGATCAACACTCAGGCCTGCAGATGGTATGGTGTACGGATGGGTAGGTGGAAAACATGCTTGTGTAGACTTGACTGGGGTTTCACTACTTGTGGGATTAGGTGTCGGACATTTTACCGTAGGACATGCAACCCTAAAAGCTGCGCGCGTCAAGCAAAGTGGTCAAACATGAGAAAGCGTTCTAACAACCAACATGCTTTTATACCATTTGTTTTTTACACTTTCAGTTTTCTAGCACCAGAGGCTGTTGACCTTCTATATAGAGTTCAAAAGGTCATGCATAACAATGTCATGTCTCCTAGATCCATGAATGTTGTGTTCACCATGATTGATTTTGCCATCTAAAAAGGTCCAGTGGCGTAGCTTATTGCCTACTTGCCTTTTATTCAAGTGTAAATAGTGGTTTATATAATGGATTAGAAGTGCATGTATTATGCAATTAGTTACTATTATAAGTCCTTTCCTAAATAATAGTTACTTAATTAATTTAACATTATAATAGTAAAAAGTTATTTATTATTTAATTTAGATCAATATATAGTAGTGATATGTTTTTTTGGATGCAAGAGATTGAACCTCGTAAATTAGGAAACTTTGTCCACTATAGAATAAGAAAGAGATTAGACTCCTTCATCCACGCATCACAATCCGCTTCGCTTTTCACTTTCCACTTTCGCTATTCACCACCGCTCCTTCCGGTAACCGGTCACCACTCACCAATCCCTTTTATTATTCTCCTACCTCTAAACTAAACACCACCATCACCGAGTCACGGACTCAGAAAACAAACCAAAACATGTATTATTCCCGTTTTACCCCTCACTTTCTTCTCTATTTCCCAATCTCTGCCACTGAACCAAAACCCTTAATTGGAGCTAACCATACTTCATCAAGATTCTGCTCTCGATAAAAAAAATATTCAAATTATTTTCATTTTATTTTATTTTTGTTATATATGAAAAAGAAGTGCACGGTGGCTACCATGGAACAGACCTTACCGAAGCCCAGCTCTTTCCAGAATCTTCTGATACGGTTACTTCTCACCGGCGTTTTCGTCATCGCCGTTCGTTTTGCTTACGTCATCTCCATCGCCGGCGAGTCTTGCAATGTCGCCGATTTCTGCTTCTTCTCGTTGCCGGAAACAATCAGTCTCGCTATCTCCGGTAATGAACCTCTCTCCGGTGAATCATCTTCCGGCGGCGCAAATACGTCGTCGCCGGCTGTGGCTTTCTACTCTTCTGTTTTTCGTGACTTGATCGGCGGAGGTTACTTGACGACGGAGTCGAAGTCGCTTTGTGTTGAAACCGTTACCGGACGTGATGTTTTTGCTTTACGAGAAATCGGAGTAAAAAATGCCGTTGGAATCGCGAGGAAATCGGTGAAACCGCTGGTGAAATCGGGAAGTGGTGAACGGATTCCGTTTGGTGACGGTGAGTTTGATTTTGTATTCTCCGGTGAAGGCTCGTTTGCGAAGCCGGCGAAGCCGGCGGTGTTTGCCGCGGAGATTGCTCGGACGATGAAACACGGTGGATTCGCGGTTTTTCATTTCACAAACCGTAAAGATACGTATAGTTTCAATTCATTTCTTGATTTGTTTCATTGTTTCAAAGTAGTGAAATTGCATGTGTTAGAAGGGTTTGATTCTTCAATGCCTTATATACATGAAACTGTTTTGAAGAATGAGTGTGTTGATTATGAAAAATTTGATAGTGATTATTATTCGAATTCGAATGGAAATTGTTATGTTCCGGGGTATAAGAAAGATTTGGTTAGAATTGCTGAACCTTTGATTGAAAAGGAACCATTGAAGCCTTGGATTACATTGAAAAGGAATTTGATGAATATAAAGTATCTTTCTTCAATGGTTGATATAAGTTTCAAGAATAGGTATTTATATGTTGATGTTGGAGCTAGAAGCTATGGTTCTAGTATAGGTTCTTGGTTTAGGAAACAATATCCTAAGCAGAATAAGACATTTCATGTGTATGCGATTGAGGCCGATAAGCATTTTCATAAGGAGTATGGGTTGAAGAAAGGGCTTACTTTGGTTCCTTATGCTGCTTGGGTGAAGAATGAGACTTTAGCGTTTGAGATTCATCGTGATCCGGGGGAGCATGTTGAGGTTAAAGGAAGAGGGATGGGTAGGATTCAACCTTTGCGGTCGATAGGGAAGGGGTTTGATGGGGAGGTTGAGAAGATAAAAGGGTTTGATTTTGCGAATTGGTTGAAGAAGACGGTATCGAAGAATGATTTTGTTGTGATGAAAATGGATGTCGAGGGTACTGAGTTTGATCTTATTCCGAAGTTGTTTGAAACCGGGGCGATTTGTTTGATAGATGAGATTTTTCTTGAATGTCATTACAATAGGTGGCAGAGATGTTGTCCTGGGCAGAGGAGTTCGAAGTATGAGAAAACTTATGATCAATGCTTGGAGCTCTTCAATTCTCTTAGACAAAGGGGAATTCTTGTTCATCAATGGTTTTAATGTCCTAATAGGTGAAAAAATTTCTATACTTGTTCTGTAACTTCATTGTTTTCATTGTATCCTTTTACATGTTTCTTCTTCAAAATCCGAAGATTTCTCTTCCCCTACTCTCTTTTTACCTTTTTACCGTAGACAATAGAGATTAGAAAAGATTAGTGTGTTTCAAATTTCTTTCCATGTAAAAGTTGGAATTGAAAATCAAAGCATTTATTTAAATCAACTATATTTTCTGCACAGGTCTCGTCTTTTACATCCCTTGAATAGATATGGAAATTGATAACTGGTTTCTGTCATCTCTTGTTTGTTTTTACCATGAAGAGAATTTTATTGTTCTATGTATGTCAGATTGGTTTTCACTTGAAAGCATGTGACAGTTTTCTTGATGTTCATTGCCATAATGGGGAGCAAAAGTGTTGGTAAATCCCCCAAAGTGTTGGTAATTTTGAAGCAAATTCATAAATAGTCTTGATTATACTTGCTTGGAGGGGAAGCAAGAACCTAAAAAATTACTCATATGTAGGGTAGAATGTTAAAGTTAGCTGCTCCTTTCTCATTCCATGAATAATCCTAATATGGTTTTTCTGTTTGTCAGTTCTCGAGTGTTTATTGTCATCGGAAAAATTACCAACACTTTTTTTTTTTTATATTTCCTTTTCTAATGATTGCTATTATCAAGTGAAAAATCTATGTGGGTTCCATTTCATATATACTGAGATCAATTTTCAAAGTGATGGGTCCAAATGAATTTCAATTCATAACAGTGTCTTCAAAATAGCATTACAAAGAAACTGGATTATCAGCATCTCTCTTGCCTTTGAGAGTAAGTATTTAGGAAAGGGAAAGAAAGATATCAGATGTCATAAAGTAACATTAGTGTGACACTTTAGTGCTTTGCCATTTCCAGTAATAGTGTTTTATGGTTGTTGAAACGTCATTTTATTCTATAAGTTACTAGGAAGCATGGCATGATTATCAACTTTGCAAGTTGCTACACATAAATTGTTGTTCCCATGCCATTTTATGCACGATAAAATGCTAACTTGTATGGTACATAAATAGAATAATGTTAACTTATAAACATCATATGGGGTTCAAACAAATGGTTAGACCTTCTACTCACTTGTTGCGACTTGCCCTCAAGTGCGAAAATTTTCATTTTGTAGGTTATGTGTAAGTTTTTGGTCTATGTCATAGAAATTTGGCACAATTTTTCGTTGGCTGTCGATACCTAACACAACCCTCTCCTTTCATTCGGAGTTGGTGCCGGCTATTCCTGGGCAGGATTAAGTTATGTGTAAGTTTCATTGTAAATCATTTTTGGAACAATCATATTACTGCAAGGAAATCAGTACCTCAGCTTGCTAGTATTTCAGTAAAAAGATTGTAAATGTTCCTGTTTGAAGTTTTTAGTGGTTGAACATATGATAAGATGCAAAAGTGAATTTGACTTTGCTAGTTATTTTTACTTTTTTGAAGGAAACGTTGCTTTTTGTGGTGATGCTATATTTGAATTCTTCTTTGTTGCCACTTTCTTTTTCCTTTGTTGGGTTCACTATTATGGAATGTAGCTTTCGACTGTGTGGGGTTGGCGCAAAGATGGTAGCTGAAGAAAAACTAAAACATGAGAAAAAGATCGCAATGATGTGTGGTTTCTATTATTGTTGTTTGGGGACAGAAACAACAGCAGCCAAAAAATTTAATTATGAGTTGCAACATAGCTGGAACAATTAAGATTCCACAATGATATCAAACACATCACATGTTAGCAATTATTTTATTTTTTTTGAATCGATCACATTTTAGCAAATGAAAAGTGAAAACAATAATAGAGATAAATATATTGGTTGTTTGATAATAAAAAAAATAATTTGACGATCATAAATTCTTGTACACAATATATATATTTTTTTTTTGACAAATGTACACAATATATATGTTACGGCTCTAATAAAATATATAGCATTTGATAATAATTAAAAAAAAAAAAACATAATTGCTCCATCGGCATCTCAATTTCACTCCTGATCGGATCATAACTTTCAATTGATTATTTTTGTGTGTAAAATCTTATCAGGTTTTTTCAGCAAGATGAACAATTTTGAGGTGACTATTAAGCAATTAGCAAAAGAATAGATGGCACCTTTTTTGTTTTTTGTTTGGGCTGTTGATGGGTTATTGAAATGGCTAGTGAAGTGGTAATTTGGACGTCTTTATTGACACCTCTGTATTCGTCACAGCATTTAGATTAATTCAAGTTTTCTTTCAGACGGCATTTAGATTAATTCAAGTTTTCTTTCAGACGGCAAAGATTGTCTGAAAGTTTACTTTTAGATGATAAAATGAGTACTAAAAAAAATAGAGTTTCAGAAGATTTAGGTGTAGCAGCAGAAATTCGAAGAAACAATATAAATACTCATTTTTGTCAAAAAAAAAATATATAAGTACTCATTTTTAGGTTTTAATTTAGTCCTTATTTTTGTTTTGAAATATTTCCTTATTTTACAAAATTATACAACGTGTTTCCTCTTTTATTTTTTAATTTCAAAATAATCTCTTATTTGACTGATGTTGTATTAAAATAGTCCTTTCGTTAGATTTGTTAGAGACTCGCTTCCCAGTTGGTATTGCTGAGAATTTTGTTGTGCGACAAGTAGTGTGTCATCCTTCCTCCTTGGATTGTGTTGTGCTTAATGTTGATGGGAGCTTCCTCGTGGATTCTAGTAAAGCTGGAATCGGTGGTATCCTTGGGAAAGGAAATGGCTCTTGGGTTAGGGTTTTAGCCGCGGTCTCACCAATTCGAATGATACTTATGCAGAGATTGTTGCTATTCTTAAAGGATTGCAACTTGCTAGGAATTTGAACATCGCTCATGTGGTATGTTATTCTGATTCTAATGCAGCTCTCAACCTTATTGCCAACTCTGTAAATCCTTTGTATTGTCATGCAGCTGAAATTCTTACCATTTAAGATTTGTTGAAATTGAAATGGAATGTTCAATTGAGTCATATTTTAAGAGAGTAACGAGTGCGCTGATTTTCTAACCAAGATGGGTTCGGCTGGTGATGTCAACTATCATCTTTGAACGGATCCCCCCAAGACCTCTCTACCATCTTAAAAGTTGATACTTCAAGGATTGGTTATTTAAGAGTGTAGTGGTTGCTTTTTCTCTTTGTTTTTTCTCCTCTTTTCTCATTGTAAAAAATATAAAAATAGTCCTTTTGTTATTCCAAAATAATTCCTCCGGCATAAAAAATTCCTTATTTTATAAAAGTTATATCAAAGTAATACATTATAACTTAAACGAAAAGGACCAATGTTTGTTCTTCTATATATATCTCATTCATGTAAACGTGACGATTCCATCATCTAGTCACATGTAAAAACAAGTTAATAGTTGCAATCAAAGCATGAAAGATATTTTTGTGATAGGTCCTGTTTGGCATTTTCAATGAATAGTTCTGATTCATCTTGGGGAAAGTCCACCAATATAAGTGCTGGTTCTCTTTCAAACATCATTATCATTGTCTCAAGTTGCAATGCTATTTTTACCTTCACGGATTTTGCTGCTGTTGGTTATGGATTGTCTTTGTCCTAGTGACTATTCTTTCTTGAAATCTTGTCAAGAAAAGATATTTAAGAAGCTTCGAATCTCAACAAGCAAACTTCTCAAACATAATAACCATATAATTTTCTTTCAAAAAATAATAATAATAACCATATAACTAATTTAGCAAATATGAGTCATACTCCTACAAAACAATTTAAACTTTTTCGATATAAATTTCTCACCTCATTTTGCACATGTTAGAAAAACTCTTATATAATAAAAAAGCTTTTAGGATTGGGTTTTACCACAATAATAGTTTATTTTGTGATTCAAAATTGACTACCTCTTTACCAATGTTGAACCCTAGTTTAAGATGAATTAATCTAGTAGAAGTTAATATGCCCAATTCCTAAAGTCATGGTGTAATGAGTCAAAAAGAGTTGAAAAGGGATAATATAGGAATTAAGAATGTGGATCCTTATAAATAGGAGAAGGTCAAGAAAATAAGACATAAAATATGTGTGATGTAACTTCTCTTTCTCTCTCTGATTTTCTCTGGTCCCTTTGTTCATTTCTTCTTCTTGTTGGTTTTTCTTATTTACCTATTGTTATCTATCAACAAGATTGTAATTACCAAGTTGTAATGCTTCTTTGGATGAATCAATAGAATATTTGCATTTCCATTTCAATTGAGTAGAATCATTACACATGGTAAATGAAATTGAGTTGAACACATTAAAATTTGTGATTAATCATTCATTCCTCGAGAGACCAAACCTACTTTCATGATTCAAATCTCAATTCTAATTCTTATGGATCCAATAAATAAAAATTAGCTCTCCATTCTTCCCAAATTATCTATGACATGTAAATAAGTGGCCAACAAATTCACATGAATAAAAACTCAACAAAAATTGAACCAAAGGTTTTTTTTTTAAATGAAACTAGGTAAACAAGTTTAACTATATCATTATCAATTTTTTTAATCTCAAAAACACGGTGACTAGCTTTAATAACATGAGACCCTCGCTAAGGTATGAACAACCATATTTGCTTGTAGCCGAATAAATTTCACCTTAAAACCAAAACTGTTCAACATCAATAAAAGGTAATAACAATCAATTTGTTCTCATAAACATATCAAGATTCTATTAAATAAGTGGAAGAACATTCAATACGTAAAAATAGAGAAGGAGAAGAGGAAAAAAAGTTTGATTCTAGCCTCCGAAGTATCAATTTCTGAACCCTAACTGAGCATTTCTTGGTCATATTTATACTAACTAAGAAGCCAAAGTGACACACCCTATAGTCGTGGACCTTACTGCCTTTTCGTTTTCATCCAGATTAGTTATGATTCAAACTCTAAATCATATCATCCAAGCCACTTTCCAGCACTAAAGTGCTCCTTTGCTACAAAACAAAAATACCAAATGCAATTATCCTAACTACATAAAACTAAACCAAAATAAAGAAATTATATCTTATTCAACTAAATATGCATGCACACAAAAAATGCAAATACGAATACATCAGTCTTCCTCCATTGTCCTTGGCAGTTAAGAATTCCTTCATTGTCCTTGGCAGTTAAGAAATAGCTGGATACAACCAGTGACGGACCCAGAAATTTTGTATAGTGAGGGTCATGTCTATATATGATATAATATATTATATCATATATGAAATATTTTTTTTAGTTTTTTTTCTCTTCCAAAAATAAGAAAAAATAAGTGTTTCAAATAATATATTAACTATAACTTATATAATTGTTAACCCAAGTTCATTTCCGATGAAGAATATTTTTGACTAGATTTTACTTAACTTTATCATAAACTCCAGATTATCAATGTCTTATTCTCCAAGGAATGGGGGTAAACACGGAAGACAAACAATTTTTTAAACATATTATTATTATTTATGGTATTCTTTTTTCTAAAAGTAAAAAAAAAACAAAAACAAAGAAATAGAGGGGAAAATTACTTTAAAATGTCCTACATATATTATTATATATTTTTTGATTGGGCATACATTATTATATATTTATAATGTTTTCAATTTTTCATGCGATCATCATATCATATCATATATACTAGCATACTAGTAGCCTAGTACTACGACCTGTAATATTACACTCATAATCTTATAAAACTGCAAAAGTTACATGTAGATAGGGTGCCAAGAAACTGAAATATAGTGAGGGCCCAGGCCTACACTGGAGGCAACGTGGGTCCGTCCCTGGATACAGCAATGAGATAATCAAATTCATGAACTTCTTTGTTACTCATATTTACTGTGAAGGCAATCATTATGCTAATGAAATTGTATCTTTAGGGTTAAATGTCACAAGAGGCTTAAATGTCCTAAGAAATTAGATTACTTATTATAGATTTCATTAGGCTATGCCAACCATTTTATTATGTTCTTGCATTCTTTTTCAATTCATCATGTTTTATCCTTAAATGTATTTTTGGTAAGAGTTTTAACGAGGCATTGGATTGTCGGTCACATGATTGGTTCCTCGGATTTTAGCATAATCATCCAAACTATATTTTCCTTATTTTTATTTTAATATATATATCTTTGGATGCTATAAATGATATGAGGTGATTTTGAGTGTTAACATAATTGCGATGTCATAATCATCAACAGATAATTTTGTCCTCTAATTTTCACTTTAAAAAACACACACGTTGGTTTAAAATAAAGATGAATCAATTCTTTAAAATATTTATTATATAGTTTTATTAAGATAATAATAATTATATATATTTCGTTATTAATTCAAATGAATTAGAAATTTAAAATAACTAAAATATGTATTAGTGTAATACAAAAATATACAAATCATATTAATTTTGGTGTTGACGAATCTAATTAGTCATTTCAAATCCATTATCTAATTAGTCATTTCAAATCCATTATGATGTAATCTTTGACCAATTATTAGGTATAGAAAAATCTAAGTTTTCTATTAATTTATTTATTTTCTTCCCCAACCCACTGAAAGAATCTAAGAGGTCAAAATAGACGAGTTGCCAATCGAGTCTTGCCGGCCCACCCCATGAACTTGTTGGACCACTGAAGTCACAAATGGTCCTCAATATTATCCTAAGTTCTATGAAAATTGCTCTTTTCTCTTTTAAAATTACTTATTCACTTAATTCAGTATGAGTTGTCTCATGTTAGACATTTTTTAACGGAAGTTAACTTACGCTTATATTTTTAAGATTGGTTGAATTATCTTAAAAAGTGATTAAAGCGATTTTAAAAATATCAGTGTGAATTAACTTTCGTTGAAAAATGTCGAATATATGTTAACTCACACTGAATTAAGGAAATGACCAATTTTTAAAGGGAGAAGAACAATTTTCAAGTCCCAAATTCACTTTTTTAATTTAATGGTGATGTATCACATCCCATATGTTAAAAAGTCATCAACCTCCCTTAAAGACTTCAATTGTTATTTAACGACTCCAATCACTTCAACTAAATTTGAGTCAATAGATGATTAATTTTCTATTAAGCTTTCACAACGTCGCTCAATTAGGTAATATTATTAGAAACACACCATCAAACACAAAATGTAAGACATGCCTTTTTTTTTTTGACAAAATGTAAGACATGTCTTTTAATCATAAATTAAATATTGATTTGTCATATTGTGGGAATTATTTTTGTTGCTAACCCCAAGATATGTTGGTTTCTAACGCACTACTCAAGAAAATTAGTAGAGTAAAAATCAACTTTAAAAAAGAGAAATGATATTTTAACAATCATTTTTGACAATTTTTGTGACAATTTTCTCTCTCATACTCACATTATCTTTTTATTTTCTCTCTCTATTGCTTTGATTTTTTTGCTAATACCTCATTTCCTTTATAAAATTTTGGTTATCACAAAAATTGTCACATACATGGATGTTCAAATAACACAACTCTTTAAAAAATCATAAAATTAGGTACAAGACCACTCTGCATTGCCACAAATTATTTGCCAATTAAGTTAGGGCCAGCCTAAAGCAAAGCCTTTGGACCTCCAAAAAAAAAATCATGTATTAGAAGCCTAAAAAAGTTAATATATTAAAAACTTCAAAAAAAAAAAAAATTGAGTATAACAAGTAAAAGATCTTACAAGTACAGACAGATAAATAAATTGTCTATCTTAATTTTATTTTTTTTAAGCAACAATTGTCTATCTCAATTAAAATATTTTTAATCTCGCAAAGTGATAAACATAGTTTTCGTGAGTATAGCGTAGTTGGCAAAGACGTTGTAGTTCGTCAGGATCAGGGTTCAAACTTTGGATCCTTATTTATTCACTTTAAAAGTGAATTTTTAGTCAATAAACTACTTAAAAAAATAAAGATAAATTAAAATGGCTTACAATAAAATGGTATCATTAACATTGAAACGCTTTTTTTTTTTTAATATTTTCCTTTAAAGTCTCTTTAGACCTCATGAAGCATTGGCTACCTTAAAAAGTATTTTTGTGAGCAAACTAGTATAGATGTACATTTATTTACCTGAATAAGATGTATTTAACTCTCTTACTTTTTCTAAAGGAGAACAATAGTGTTTTTTACTTCCCCCTTCATGATTCGATTCCACGATCCTTTGGGTGTAGGTGAAGCGTCTTACAACTAAGTTAGGCTTTGTTGTCATACTTCTCATCTCGGTAAGTACCTTAGATTTCTCATGTTGTTTGGTAGAGTTTATTTTATTTTATTTTATTTTAATTTCCATTCTGTTACATTCGAAACAAGATAACTGGGAGCTTGGAGGATTGGAAAGTGAACCTTTTGAGTAGATTAGAAAGAGTCACTTTAGTAAAAAGTGTTTTAATTGTCATGCCTAATTTATAATATGGAGAACACTTCCATCTGGTATTTGTGATAATATTGATGTTATTGTTAGTTCTTTTATATGGGGGAGGAACTCTTGTTATTGGTTTAATTGGAAGAACCAGGCTGTGTCGGAATATCATTGGGATCATTTCTTTACTTTGCAAACAAATTTGGGAAATTTTACGCAATCCACACAAGCTTTGAGTTCGGATGATGAGGAAAAAATATATGTCTGACTCTCGTATCATTGATATTGTTTTTAAGCTTGACTATTCGTGCATTTGGCATTTTATTGTGAAGGTAAGGGAAATCTTGGGGCCGAGCTTCATCTGCAAAATTGGGAGAAGCAAACTATCTGTTTGGTATGATGAATGGATAAATATATGTTTATCTTTGCAATGTTGTGACTTATGTTCATATTAGTGACACGAACATTCATCTTTGTGATTTGCATGAAAATGGAGATTGGAACTTCAACAAACTCTACACTCATCTTCCATCTTTTTACTAATATTGTATTTGTAGCATCACCATTGATCATGACACTGATGATAGACTCATTTGGAGTGGTTTCCCTAATGATATATACTTGGCTTGTCACGCATATAGGTGGTTGGATAGGAATGAAGCTCAACATTTGGCAACCACTAATTGTTGGAGTTAGATTTGGCGGTTATCAATTTCTAAAATCTTGAGGCACTTTTATTGGTTGGTGATGCATGATAGTCTTCATAATAGTGCCTTTAGATGTTTAGGTCATCTTACCATTAACACTTTCTGTTATAGATGTGTTGTGGCTATTGAAAATGATATATATATATATATATATATATATATATATATACACTCTTCATGATTGCCCTAGCGCAATGGCTATATGGAGTTACTTCCGTCCTAGATATCCTAAAATAAATTACATATAAGATTGTCAGATTTGGTTTAAACACCATGTTACTAGTGAGACATACACATTTTTCATTATAACCTGTTTTGAGATTTGGCGAAATAGAAACAAAGATATATTTCAAAATATGAAGAAAGATACTTAGGCTTCAACTAATAATATATTATCTTATCATTCTTCCATGGTTCATGTACTCATCCCACTAACAAGCGACGTGTGATTTGTCAGGTTCGCTGGAATCCCCCTGAAGGCTATATTAAAGTGAATGTGGATGGCTCTTCTTTTGGTAATCCTAGTAATGCAGGTTTTGAGGGCCTCTTGAAAAAGGATAGGGGGATTTGGATTCACGGTTTTTATGGATCTTGTGCCAGAGCTTCAAATTTATTAGCTAAACTTTCGGATAATTGGAGAGTCCTTCAGTTGGCTTAGGATATCGGTTATCGATATATTATCAAGAAATCTAACTTCCGCTAAGCTTTGAATATGGTTGTTGATACCAAGAAGAATGATTTTCATCCACACCCAAATTTATTTTCCCTTATTCGGAAGCTCTTTTTATTGGGTAGTTTCCTTTATTCATTCATTGAGATAAAGTAACAAATGTGTTGATTGGTTGACTAAATTTGATTATATTAATGTCCACTCTTTGAAGATGTGGACTTTTCATACTTCTCACTTTGATATATTTGAAAGAAATTATGCATCCTTTTTTTATATGAGTGTTGTTTTAAAATTGTTAAGACAACTATCTTAAAGAAAAAGATGCATAATTTCTTGCAAATAACTTAATTTTTCCTATGGAATAAGATATTGCTAATCTATTTAGTATATAGTCGACTATGGATAAATTTGACTCCATATCATCCAAGATCAACTTTTCTAAATAATTATTATGATTTTTTTACCGATTAAGTTTAATATAATATACATTTTAAAAAGTATTTTATTTTATTTACACAGGCCACGTCTAAAACTTACTCTAGCTCCACCACTTGTTGGACCAAACTTGAATTAAGTAACGACCTCATTCAACTCCATCCACATACACAAGTCTTGGTTGACTTTCAAGATTCAAAATATCCAATCGATATTAAAGATACGGCCAAGATAACATGTAATGTGATGTGATGCAAGCTCTGCAACTTGAAGTATGAATACATTCATGTATGGATCCTAAGACTTTATTAGCTTGCAAGTGGTGCTTCTTGCACTCTACATTAATGCTTCTATCTGCTTATTTTGGTGAATTTATTATTCTGTCGAGAAAGGAGCATATGATTCAAGTGGGATAAATCATAAAAGCAAAAGCTTAATTTATCTTTTTGGTCATTTATCGTTTTAGAATGGTCTCTCATGTTACATATGTTTAGAGAATATGATTCTTTTTTTTAATTAATCTCGTAATTGTTTATGTCATAAAATTTGACATTAATTATCTAGTATGATAAAAATTATGACGTAGTTTGATCCACTTAGTCCTTGTATAGTGGAATAAAACTTAATTGTTGGTGTTGTAACTTCGTAAAGGTGTAAATTTTATCGTAATTTACAAAATATTCTTCTAAATGGAAAATGACCAACTATTTATGGTCTCTTGTCTTTGTTTCATTTTTCATTCTTAAAGGTCTCTCTCATATTACAAAATTTTGACATGTATATAGATCAAAGATTTGATGTTAGTCGCTTGTACAATAATTTCAAGAAGAAAAGAAACATTCTAAAAAACTTGAAAGAGTTGAAGTGGGAGGTTCATGGTGCACCGAGGTTGATAAGTATATGGTCTGACTGATGGGAATGAAAGAGATTTAAAGTCGGTGATGATGATTTTAAATATGAGATGTAAAAGAATTCGTGTTCGATTTTTAGGTGAAACAATCATCGATCAGACTATACTTATTTTTACAATCGAACTCTAAATTACCATAATCCTTACAATTTGAGTTGGATTTAACTTAATCCTATAAAGACGTCTTTTTAAGATGGGTATCAACCCTACTTATACACACTTCTTCAGATTTTATCTCATACAATATATGGCTCTTTAACCCTAAACCCAAGACGGAACATCTAAAACATGATTTAGTTAAACCAACAATAGTAACCTCATAATAGACAACTTAATATATTTTAAATAAATTTTTGTATCATCTTAAAATTTGGGTTAAACTCAATTAAACCCTAAAAAGTTAGTTTTTAAAATGGAACTCCATCTACTTATAAACTTATAGTCCAACTTATACTATTAACGGTAACCATCTTTTGTTTTTGAAAAGGGTTACCATCATTAATAATTCGTAACCTCCTTCAAACAATTAATTTCAAAATATGAAACTAACGAATTAAAGTTTCATTTATCATCCATCTAATCTTTTCGATATTTCATATTTTTTTTTATAATAAATTAATATTTTAATCATAATTCATCAAAAAGAATTTTATCTCCTTAGGGTATCATACTTTTTTAACCCATTTGCATGGGTTTGAAGATGTTGGTTTGATACCTTGAAGTTTGTTATTTCTTAAGATCTCGTATTTAATTCTTCCGATGTCAATTTAGATGAGCTAATTTGTAGTATTGTACTTTTTTTCTTTGAGATGTGTCTAATATAAACCTCTCAAAAATGGTTCAAAGAATAGACATTTAACATTTTTAGTAAAAACTTAATAACAAAAATAATAATTTATTAAAACTTACCAAAAATAGAATAATCTACCATTAGACCAAATCTAAATTATACAGTTATTTTTTCATTTAAAAATTAAATTATTATAACCATGGTCTCCAGTCAAAGGAGAGTTACATAGCAATAATTTAATTATCAATCAATTAATTTAATCTCTAAGGTTTGTATATATCTTTTTCTGTTGCATAATAAAATAAAAAATTTTGACATTTGCCAACCAAGAAAAAAAACAAAAACCAAACCAAACCAACTAAGATACAGACAATAACATGCAACAAAATTTCAACCTTAATTTGTCTCAAACATGACACCAACCACTTCTTCCATGTTCCTGTCTCTTCCAACTCTTTGCATGTTTCTTTCTCAATTTTCACCTTAATTCCCTCACAAATATTATTCCATCCATTTTTTCTTCTCCAAAATATTGTCTTCCAAGAAACATGGGTGGCTGTTGCAGCCACGATGTAGCTCTTAGAGGAGGAGGCAGAGTGGAAACCGAGGTGAATGATGGAGAATATGAATATGATGATAGTGAAGATAATAATATTAATAATAATGATGCTGTCACGTATCAAAACGATGGAGCTATGGTTAGATTAAGAGGTTTTTCTAAGCTTGTTTCAATGTATACACAACAGGGTATGAAAGGTGTTAACCAAGATTCAATGACTGTTTGGGAGGTAATTATAATTAAGATTATCTTAATCTTATTGTTTTCATTTTTTATTTTGTTTATGATTTGCTTATTTCCATTAATTTTGATGAATTTTTGTTTTTGGTTGGTTTTCTTGATTTTTCAATCAATTCTTGTGGGTTGCTAGTTTTCTTTGATCATGGATTTTTGTTCCATTTTAATTTGATTAATCATCAACTTTTGATGAATTTCAAGGATAATATTGTTGTTGGAACATTGCTTTTTTGCTTTAATAACAATAATTATCAATTATCAATTCGTGCAATTATAAATTAATTTGCCAATAATGTAATTGTCAAGATTTGCAAATAAATCAAATTCAACCATTGATAATACAAATTTGTCTCTTACCTTTAGGAATTACTGATAAAATTCTTCATTAAAAGCCTTCTCTTGGCATGGTAGATTTCCTTACCTGTATGGTTCTAGCAATAATGATAGAATTAGGTGATTTTATCTGATGGACTTTATTATTAGATTATGGTGATGCTTGTTAATTGATGAAATGTAATATGTGGCTATGATTAATGTTGAATAAGCTTTACATTATCAGGACTATTGTGGAGAAGAAGGCATGGTCTTCTGCGGCGTGTTTGACGGTCATGGTCCTCTAGGCCACAAAGTTTCGCAATTTATTCGCGACAATCTACCCTCGAAACTATCTGCAGCTATCAAAATGGCACAACAGAAGGCCAACAAATACTATGATGCTAATGATGCAGATACCGACAATTTTGATGATGTCCAACACAATAATAACCGCATCAACAACATATCCCTTGCTTCATGGGAAGGATGTTTTCTGAAATCCTTTGACGAAATGGATGATCATCTTGCTCGGGAAGTTAACACTGATAGCTATTGCAGTGGTTGCACAGCTGTAGCTTTAATTAAACAGGTATGTAACCGTGTAACTAGATAATATTCGCAATTGCATAAGGTAAGAAATCACGGTCGCATCACATTTTCAATATCGAAGAGAATCATAGTCAAATGTATGCAGTCACAGAGACATCAAAAACATCTTTTCATAACTAAACTAATCGCTTTTACCCTATAAATTGCAGGGTGACCAGTTGATAGTTGGAAATTTGGGCGATTCTCGTGCAGTTCTTTGCACAAGGGATAGAGATCAACTTATTGCTGTTCAACTTACCGTTGACTTGAAACCGGATATTCCAAGTAAGTATTGGTATATCGATATTGACATCAGTTCTCAAGTATTATACAAGCCTATCAAATCTAATTGTAATTTTATCAATGTTTTTCAGGTGAAGCTTCGAGAATCTTTAGCTGTGAAGGAAGGGTTTTCGCTGCAGACGAAGAACCGGATGTGTACAGAATATGGATGCCTGATGATGACTGTCCTGGATTAGCTATGTCAAGAGCCTTTGGAGACTTTTGTCTAAAAGATTATGGCCTCATTGCATCTCCAGATGTGTTTTATAGAAAAATTACCAAGCAAGATGAATTTGTTGTTTTGGCAACTGATGGGGTAAGCATTATCAGAATCTCAACTTTCAACCCTAGATATTTAATTCTAAGGTTGAAGTTAAATTATATTTACTTATCGAAATTGTATCTTTGAACTCTTATCCTTTCTTTCTTTGGATACACAATTGTTATGTTAGCTTTGAGATTTTGAACCGTGCATGGATCGGATCTCTTTCTAAAAACACCTTCGGTGTCTGTTAGCTCACAAAACCGGTGTCATTTTTTTAACAGATATGGGATGTGCTGACAAACAATGAAGTAATAAACATAGTTGCTTCAGCGCCAAGAAAGTCAATAGCAGCGAAGGTGTTAGTAAAGCGCGCTGTTAAAGCCTGGATGTATAAGTATCCTGGATCGAAAATAGACGATTGTGCAGCCGTATGCTTGTTTCTTGATGATCAACCTATTTTATCACATTCTCAATCAAGTTTCAAGCACTCTAAAAGTCGACATCGTCGCAGTAAGCACTCTAAATCCCATCGAAATGAAGACAATGAAACTGTTGCTGGAAAAGTTGGAATGGAACTGGATGAAGAATGGAAAGCTCTTGAAGGGTTAGCTAGGGCAAATTCAATATCAAAACTTCCAAGGCTTGCTAAAAATATGAGTAAAAGACAATCATCTAAGCACCTTAATGGAAGTTGAAGGCATTGTGATAAGCTCTAATAAGTGGTCATGTTTTTGAACCTAAAATGTTGTATATTTAGGTGCAAAAAAATGAGGTTGAAGAATTTAGAACTTATTGGGGTTGACTTAAAACATGGAGTGAAAAATTTGAATTTAATGATGAGGTATATTCAAAAACTCATCTAGTTTTTCACTCAAAAATTTAGGGGATACCAAAAATTTGCTTATACCTCAAAAGATGTAATGGCTATGCCTTCTTATCAGACATTAAGGGACCATCATTAACTAATTATTTACCATTATCAATGTTATCAATAGCAATATTTATGACTTATCTGCTATATAGAATGATGGTTTATTTGGAAAGTGAGTTTTAATGTAAGCTGAAGTAGCTGTAATTTGGTTCCAAATTCTCTGTGTTAGATTTAACAATTTATTTATTTTGTAGTAATCATTTTGCAAAACAGTCCTAGGTTTAAGAGTGTCGTGGCTCGTGGCCCATACGACACGTGTCAGACGGCAAATGAACTAGAAATTTTTTTAACTTCAATACCCCTCTAACACTCCTGAAACACAACTACAGAAAATTGCACATCTAGTCACACATTGTGATAATCATTAATCTTTGATTAAAAATTTTGGATAAAAAAGCACACTTTTTTGTGTGGTGAATCAACTTTTTTTCCTTAAATCAGAATCATATTTTATGCTAATATGTAATAGACATAATAAAGAAGCTACAATTTATGCATAAGAAATATGTGCTTACAGAGTTCTTGCACCTTGATGTGTTACAAGCTATTTTAACTCATTTTATAAACTACTAGTAAATTAAACTAATGCTACCAAGTGCCTTGCAAACAAAGGAAAGAAGAAGAAAAAAGATGAACACTGTAACTTGATGCAAGTGTTGTTGTCTAATCTTCATGGTCCCAGATATCTTCTACACTCTTCAATGGCCCTTCACTCTTGTTCACAAAGAGGTCTTCACCATCCAAGACTCTCCTCTGCATGCATAAATAACCAATGAAAGTGGTCGAATTTCATTCAACCGAATGATGAGTTCTAATTAGTATTTTTCTATAGAGTGAAATTGCAAATCGGTCCTCAAAATGGTAAACATGACTCAAAATAGTCATGTAAGCAAGCTTTTATCATTAGGAATCATGATGTGACACGCTTAACGTTGATCCCACATAAATGTCATCACATTGCGAATTGAAGTGTCTATGAAGTTTAGGTTTCTTACGGACTGATTTGCCAATAATTATTGACAAATTTTTCCCTAAGAAGACCTGAATTTCATAGGCACTAGTGGGATGACGTTAATGTGAGATCAACATGCAATGTAGCATATCCAGTTAACGTGCCACGTCATAGCTCCAATAGTAGAAGTCAACGGATGGACCATTTTGGATGAGATTAACAATTTTAAAGATCTATTTATCAATTCAGAACTATTTTGACCGATGCTTGGACCAATTTGCCTATTCACTCTTTCTACAAGACTAATGTGTTCTAATTATCATGCATACACAATTGCTATTACTGTGACCTACCTGATCTGGTATTTTGCTAAGTTTGTTGAAGTCATTATCTGGAAGTTCCCAATTGAAGACAACCACATTTTCTTTGATCCTATTTGGGTTGGTTGATTTGGGAATGACACTTGTCCCTCTCTGGATGGCCCACTTCACCAACACCTGCCCTGGACTCTTGTTCAGCTTCTTGGCTATCCTATCAACCGTTTGATCATGGATGAGATCTCTCCCACCATCTTGTGATCCAAGTGGTGAATAGGCCTAGATAGCAGCATTTTCACAATTCCAATCAATAACCTCAATCACAAAACCATATAAACAAATGAAGAAAATCAAATTAGGAGTGTAGTAATCAGGTTTTAAACAAAAGTTTGTGTACGCGATCTGAGCCACATAACACGGCAGCAATTGAAGTCACAACAATTTCATTTGACCGCAATTCTTTGCAGTAGTACCAAAGATCACGACACAAGAGTTGCCGTGACCTTTATTTAAAACCTTCATGTAAATTACCGTGACATGGATGCCATTCTTCGTGCAAGCCTCGAGCATCTTATCGTTTCTCCACCCAGGATGCATCTCCATCTATCAGAAAACACCATATACACAAACCATTGGAGTTGTTGTTTTTTCTAATTAATACATAAATTAGTGTAACTTAGAAACTACTTAAGCTTAACTACTTTCATATGCAGCTATAACTGTTTGATTAAGTTGTTTATCCGAGCAAGAGCATAGAACTTAAGACATTAAATGAATCTTTGTAGAATAAATATAATTTTACCTGGCATACAGAAGGCATAACCTGAGCAATATTGACTAGCTTGTCAAGTTTAGTAAGAGTGAAGTTGCATATTCCAATGTCTCTAACAAGATTTTCCTTGACAAGCTTCTCCATTTCTCTCCAAACTCCTTCCATGTCAAACTCCGACACTTCTCCTGCTTTAGGAGGCCTGCTTGCCCCATCTTTCAACATAAATGGCCAGTGAATCTGCATCACATTCATCATGAATGAAACAGGTAGAAAAAAGAAAGATATAGATTTTAAGAATAATAGAAAGGTTGTTAATTATTTACCAAGTAAAGATCAAGGTAGTCAAGTTGGAGTTCTTGAAGGGTATTGTTGAGGGCAGGTCTTACTCTTTCAGGGGTCAAGTCAGTGCACCTAGCATAGCAGCCATAAAATTTCACACCAACAAATTCAATTGAATCATAAAGACCTAAAGAGTTTAAGTATTAAGATCTATCTGTTATGTAATTACATTATTACCATATCTTGGAGGTGATAAATAGATCCTTCCTTTCCACTCCTGCTTGCATGGCAGATTGAAGTGCATGTCCAACCTATTTAGTAGGACAAAAAAGAAGTGTTATATAAATAAATTAATCAATTGTTTCTATGCATTAATTAGAGAGCAGTTCACTCTCATATATACTTTGATCAATCCTTCCTAAAATCTAGGTCAACAATCATCACCTATCTTTGTTTTTTTTACCATGATATTGGTACGAAGTTTCTATTGCTAAGTGACAAAATCTCTGTTGGAGAATATGTGGGACACACAATGTTAGCAGGAGAATATGTGGGACACACAAGGTTGGTTCTCCACTCCCAGCCTAATTTTTTCGGTACAGATGAGCCAACAATCGAACTCCTGACCACCACATGCTAAGGGGTCAAGTCCATTACCACTTAGACATAGGGCCCCTTACTCCTTAGGATGTGGTGGTCAGGAGTTCGATAATCTTGTATTAACGCATTAAACCACTTGGATCATTCTATTGTCGATAATCTTGTATTAACGTATTAAACCACTTCGATCGTTCTATTGTTGGTTCATCATCTATCTCTTTATATGAAACTAATCACTTTAATATACTATAATTTTGCATTAACGTATTAATTCAAATTTTTTTTAAATTTATATCTAGAATCAACAAATTAAAATTTATAAGAAACATAAAGGATATGATGTATACCTCTTCTTGAACTCCATATTGAGCAGCAGTGTCAATGTGTCTATATCCAGCCTACAGACAAAATTCAAAATTTTCATTTTACAAAAACTATTAAGATTCATCATGAATAATATAATGATCTAAAAAATTATCACAATATGCTATAGTATTAGTTACCTCAACAATGGCTGTGAAGACAGAATTGACGGCCTGTGAACCAGATTTCCATGTACCTAATCCAATAGCAGGTATGCTATGTCCACTCAACAGATCAAATGACTTTGTCTTTGGTTCATGTGGCTTAACTGTTTGTGCCATCTTTAATAAATTCAATGCTTTCTAAGATATTGTTGATTTGTTTCATATGATATTGAAATGATATAATTATAACCAAAGACTCTTTGTGGAATAAGCGGACATGTAGGAAGGAGTTCATTGAGTAACAAAACATGATACCTATTTGCATGCTAGATAGTAGACACGTTCCTTTCTATTTTGGTCTACGTGTTCTCTTCCTAACTCCTTTCTTCTCTTCATCTCACACATCACTTTTTTCTCTACTTTATAATATGACTTTCCACATGTCAATTTCATTATACTCCCTCCCAAACCAAACTTGCCTCTATGTTTATTTGAACAAAGTCTTGTTTGGATAAAAGTTCAATTGCTTCTTGTCCTGTAACTATTCTATCTATTCAAGGGCTGCCCAGTACCATCATAATTTTAGGGGCATCAAAAAATATATTTTTACTATATATGTATGTATGTATACTCCCATAAAAAAATGTAAAATGCTAGTTGCTGATAAAATTACAGGGGCACTACAAAATCAAAACTAATAAATAATGTGAATAAATGAAATATAAAATAAAATCAGTGAACTATATATACCAAAAATATTAATTACATCCATAATTTTAGTAGCTAAACCGATGAGTCATGAGTGAAAAGCAAGTGAATAATTTAATTGAGGCACTAAAATTAAAATAATGATATGGAGTGTTATGAATAATAAAGAGTCATATTTTTTGCTTTTGCATATTAAAAGTCATAATATTTTACTTAGTTTATGAGTTTCTTTTCTTTCTAATTCTTATTCTTATTCTCTATGACTAATATCTTCATCTCAATTTGTAAACAAAAACAACTCCATCTCATTTATGCAACTATTAACACAAGAACAATCAATTGCCAAAAGAATAAAAGAATAACTGTCCTATACCATTGATCATAACTTCATAAGATAGGAGTAGGTGTCAATTGCAATTGTCAAACAATTTATTTATTATTTAATAGTCAAACGAATTTTCACTTTTGAGGAATCAACATTGAATAATGAAATGTTGTGATGATATAAACATTGAATTATGATCCATGTATGTTGTTTTGATAAACATGTTGTCTTTATTTAATTAAACTAGTCGAGTGAAGTCTAGACTCTAGAACATGGATCCTAGCTTAGAGCTAATTGGTTCACATTTCAAAGATTCATACTTATGTTCTTCTTGCACAATGTCAAATGACATGTTTAATAGTCTTTCCATTCATTTTTTTTAATCTTATCATTTTTTGTGGATTTTTTTTATAACGGCATCATTCTCTTGATTTGTCCAAGGCATCTAAATTTAAAGGGCCGGTCCTGTATCTATTCTATAAAAAAGAAAGTATTTTTTTAGGAAAAAGTAAATATTTTATTGTATAAGTTATAATCTATTTTCATAAGTTATCTTGAAATGTTTATGAAAATAAGTTTTAAACAACTTTCCTTAAAAAAAAAAAAAGTTTTAAACAACTTGTGAAATCTCATAAGGTATTTTTATAAACTCTTCAATGCAATCTTGCATGTAGAAAAATCATCTTAAACTCAACACTAGTGCAAAATTGACATAAGAATTATGTGTATTATACCTATTTTATTAAAAAAAAGGTGTGAAATATAAATAAGGTGGCAGTTTTGTAAATATATTGTAAATTTTGTTTTTGTGAGTAAATT
>Ga0228711_1003317_pt1 | contig 24980 bp, 15 predicted proteins | sample MedpolnodulmetaG_2_FD_177996 | JGI IMG/M metagenome (GOLD analysis project Ga0228711, IMG submission 177996) | Root nodule microbial communities from Medicago polymorpha collected in Santa Monica, California, United States - brown nodules | ecosystem: Host-associated > Plants > Roots > Nodule... | reverse complement strand
TCAACGATACAAAAGCTTTGGATTCCAATAGTTAAAGTGATTATCAAAACCTAAATTCCATGTCTAGAACAAAAGATTTGATAGAGGATTATTATAACCTAGATTCAAAAGGTATTTTTCAATAACAATTCAAATCCATAAGATTAAAATGAAAAACAAGAACAACCTCAACATCAAAAGATAACTAAGACCAAACAACATCATAATCAAAGGGAATACATACTAATAGATTTGATTACATTTAATCCCAACAAAAAGAGTTTAGTTACACATTGTCATGGTAACCTTACAAGGAGAAGAAGAGAAAAGGAATAACCAAGCCATGATGTCTCAATGATCTTGCAAGTCCTCTCCAATCCTTGTAGCTCCTTGTTCCTTGATGTTATCTCTGGTTTTCCCCTGTTTTTCTCTCCCTGGAGTGGCCTAAAAATGATAATCTGATATGATATGATATCTCCCCACTGAAATGAACAAATTGGCCTTTTATACTTGCAGAATTTTATGAACTCGCCATGGCAAGTAATTTGTTCGCCATGGCGAGTTGAGCTTTCTTCCCCTGTGGGTTTCTGCCACGTCAGCTTTGAGGGATTAGGCCGCCTTACCTCGCCTCGCGAGTAATTTTGCTCGCCATGGAAAGTTAGCTCGCCATGAACTCGCCATGACAGGTTGGTGGCGAGTTGCCTCTGGTACTCTTTGCCTCTACTCGCCTTGAACTCGTCTTCATGCTCGCCTCGCGAGTAATTCACTCGCCATGACAAGTTGACTTTTTTCACAAATCCTTGTTTTTCTTTCTTTCTTAGTGTCTTGACATTCAATTCCTGCACAAATGGATAGAGTAAGATATAAAAAGCGTAATAGGGCAATTGTTCATCTTTTTCTCGGCTTTTCCCTAAATAACTTGTACGACAAGTAACAAAAGTGCCTTAAATGTAACATGGAATTAACTACCTTTTGGCACTTATCAACTACATACATAGATTTATTGTTCTAGTAAAACTACACTGAAATTTGCACGTGTACAAACATGACACACCTGAAAACATATTCAATAATCAACAAATCAGCCTGTTACTCTAGTAATGTGATTGCATCCAACTTGAACCCTGCAAAACTATAACCTAAGGTAGTTAAAAAGTCGATAACAAAGAGATAGGAACTTGTAGATATGGTTACCTGGATTCAGTATGAGTAAGTTTTTACTAAACTAGATATGGTTACCTGGATTCGAGAGTGAGAAATTAAACTTACTAAATTAGATAAATATTCTTGTCTCTAACCTACTATAATTTATAATAATATTCTTGTTTAGAAAAAATAATAAATATATAGCTGAAAAAAAACTGCCCTGAAAGTCCACTTTACACAAGTCCATGGTCAAAATTGTAATGTATTTTTATTTTAGTTTTCTATGAAAAAGGGAAAGTTTTCATACGTTTGTTATCTCCAAAGTTAAGCCATCTTGTTTGTTGATTTAGTATGAGTTGACTATAAGGACTAATGGCTTTAATTTTGATGGACACAAAAAAATATCTATAAATCATATGGACCAAATTGGAAGACTAGTGGCTCAGTGCTTTAATTTTGATGGACACAATAGATATTTATTTACTATAAAAATCATATGGATCAAATTGATTCCACATTCTAAACATGGCTTCTTCTTTGCTTCCCTTTCTTCTTTACTCACTGATTCTGCAATCCATCTGTGTTGTAGCTCAAACCAAAAGTACTATAGCCATTGGTGATTCTTTTACTGCACAAACCAGCTCCTCTCCATGGTTGCTTTCACCTTCTGGTGACTTTGCCTTTGGTTTTCTTCCACTCAAAGACACTAATCTTTTTTTGCTTTCTATTTGGTATCCCAAAATTCCTGAGAAAACTGTTGTGTGGTATGCTAATGGAGACAGCCCTGCACCAAAAGGATCAAAAGTGGAACTCACTGCCAATGATGGATTGGTGCTAACTTCCCCAAATGGTGTCAGGTTATGGAATACCGAAGGACTCAATGTTAAAGTTTCTCGCGGTGTGTTGAATGACACCGGCAACTTTGTGCTTGAGGATGGTAAATTCAACAGTCTGTGGGAGACTTTCAAGTTTCCTAGTGACACCTTATTGCCTTCTCAGGTTGTGGATAAAGGAAGAAAGCTTTCTTCAAGGCTTAAGGAGACAGATTTCAGTAAAGGAAGGTTTGAACTTGTTTTACAAAGTGATGGTAATCTTGTTATGCATTCTATTAATTTACCATCTGGTTATGTTAATGAAAACTACTTTGAAAGTAATACTGTTAAATCCAGTACATCTAGTGCTGGAGCTCAATTGATTTTTGATAAATCAGGGTACTTGTATGTTTTGGGAGAGAACAATGAGAAATACAATGTGTTTGAAGAAGAGAGTAACGTTTCGACCACACAATTTTATCTTAGAGCAACTCTTAATTTTGATGGAGTGTTCACACTTTACAAGCATCCTAAGAGTTCAACTAAGAGTGAAGGTTGGACCACAGTTTGGTCTAAGCCCTTTAATATATGCACTTATACTGTTAGTGCAGGTAGTGGTGTTTGTGGATATAATAGCTTCTGCACTTTGGGAGTTGATAAGAGACCAAAATGTCAGTGTCCAAAACATTACTCACTGATTGATCCTAATGACCCATATGGTAGCTGCAAGCCAGATTTCATCCAAGGATGTGCAGAAGATGATCCAAGTAAAAAGATAAATGATCTCTATGAGTTCGAGATTTTGATCGACACTGATTGGCCTCTATCAGATTATGTGCTTCAAAGGCCTTTTACTGAAGAACAGTGTAGGAAATCTTGTATGGATGATTGCTTGTGTTCTGTGGCTATTTTCAGGTTAGGTGATAGTTGTTGGAAGAAGAAGTTACCACTTTCAAATGGGAGAGTTGATGCAACTCTTAATGGTGCTAAGGCTTTCTTGAAAGTGAGAAAAGATAATGTCTCAAATTAATTAGTATTAAATGTTCTCTAAATAAGTTGGTTAGCTGGTGCTAAATGCTAGTCCTTGTTGTGTTGTTTAAAGTCAACAATAAAATTTGATCTATGACTCTGTATCAAGTTATGGCTTTACATAAGTTATATCTTTGTATGAACAAACCTTATTCCATTGTTGTTTTGTTTTGGATAAAGTTAATTTAATATCTAACAAAGCAAAATAAATGACAGAACACTGTATATTTTAGAGACCTATAAATTGAAGAATTTGTAAAGTGATAAAAATCAATATTATACATGTTCATCCTTTTACCTACTTTTGTTAAATGAGATATAAGTGATGTTTGTGACATGTGATCATGTACTTACATAACAGTCCTCTTAAATTGAATTAGGGTCCATAATTTTATGGGTAAAATTGATTTTACCGAGATGAAAACACCGGTTCTCACGATATTTTATCGTTGTTAAGTTGTATAGTATACGTTGACTGTCAGGTACTCACAGCTATAACATTTGCAAATAAATAAGACCATAAAAAATGAATATTATACGTAAAATTACAAAATAAGAAATTACATTTCCACAATTTCACTAAAGAACATTACTTTACAATTACTTTATAATAAACTTAAATACTTTTATTCTATATTGGGGCCTACCTTAATATTGAAACCACAGCTTGATACACAAACATAAATCCAAATATTACATTGCACTTAAAACAACACAACAGGTATTAGCACAATTTGCCAATCTTTTCTTACAAACGTATTAATTTAGAGAATATTGTATACTAATTTGTGAGGGGTATGGTGGAACTTGCACTTCAACAGTACCTTCAAGCATATGTACCACATTTCTCATGTTTGGTCTAAGACATGGATCCTCTTGAACACACCAAATAGCAATCATTACCAATTTCTCCAAATTTTCCTTGTCCTCCGATGCCTCCTTGTCACCCTCAACCAATGCACCTAAAGCACCATCTTTGTAGCAATCATAAGCCCAATCAGTTAAAATAGCTTTGTCTTCATCTTCTTCATCCATTTCTTCAACACATTTTCTACATGAAATTATCTCAAGTAGCACTACACCATAACTATACACATCAACCTTAGCAGTGATAGGCATGTTTTTAAACCATTCAAGTGCAACATAACCTTTTGTTCCCCTTATGCCAGTGTTGGTTTTGCTTTGATTCATGTTCAACAACTTGGCTAATCCAAAGTCAGAAATTCTTGCATTGAAGTAATCATCAAGGAGTATGTTTTGAGGCTTTATGTCACAATGAATGATCCTAGTGATGCACTCTTCATGTAAATACACAAGTCCTCTAGCTATTCCTATTGCAAGTTCTAGCCTTAGTTTCCAACTTGGCTTCTGTTTCTCTTCATTGAATAGAAAACTTGCCAAAGTGCTATTGCTCATGTACTCATAAACAAGCAGTCTTTCACTTCCACTCTCACAAAATCCAAGTAAACGAACCAAATTCTTGTGATGAGTGAGACCAATGACATTTAGTTCATTCCTGAATTCCCTATGAGCTTGATCCAACAGAAAACTGTTCAATTTCTTCACTGCCACGCAAGTTTTGGAAGTTGTGTCGTTGTTGATGACTCCTTCGTAAACAATACCAAAAGCTCCCCTTCCTAGCTCTTTGTCAAATCCATTGGTAGCTTCTTCAAGCTCTTCATAAGTGAAGCAACGCAAATTGGTTTCAACAGAAGTGTCACTTTTGCTAACTCTTCTAAGCTTCTTCTTGTACTGAAAAATGATGGAGGTACAAACACATATCGCTACAATCAATACAACATTGAGAATAGTAGAGCTACCCAAAAGCACAGAAGCAACCAAAACCAAAGTTTCTCTGTTATTGATCTTGTTCACAATGGTTGAATTTGGAGGAAAGACACCAAGAATGGAGGTATTATCTATTCTAACTTTCAAAAAGGCTTTAGCACCATTAAGAGTTGCGTCATATTTCCCATTTGTGAGTGGTAGCTTCTTCTTCCAACAACTATCACCTAACCTGAAAATAGCCACAGAACAAAAGCAATCTTCCATACAAGCTTTCTTACATTGTTCTTCAGTAAAAGGCTTTTGAAGCACAGAATCTGACATAGGCCAATCAATGTCAGTCAAAGTCTCAAACTCATAGAGATCATTTCTGTTTTTACTTAGTTCATCTTCTTCACATCCTTGTATGAAGTCTGGCTTGCAGTTACCAAGTGGATCATCAGGATCAACCAGTGAGTATCGTTTTGGACACTGACATGTTGGTCTCTTATCAACTCCCAAAGTGCAGAAGCTATTATATCCACAAACACCACTCCCTCCATTAGCAACATAATTACATATATTATCAGGTTTAGACCACACTGTGGTCCAACCTTCACTCTCAGTTGAATTCTTTGGATGCTTGTATAGTGTGAACACTCCATCAAAATTAAGAGTTACCCTAAGATAAAATTCAGTTGTAGAGACTTTATTCTCTTGTTCTGACACATTGTATTTCTCATTGTTCTCTCCCAAGACATACAAGTACCCTGATCTGTCAAAGAGCAATTGAGCTCCAGCACTTGTAGTATTGGATTCCATAGTTTCACTTTCATAGTAGTTTTCATTAGCATTACCAGATGGTAAATTAATAGAATGAATAACAAGATTACCATCATTTTGTAAAACAAGCTCAAACCTTCCTTTACTGAAATTTGACTCCTTAAGCCTTGAAGAAAGGCTTCCACCTTTTTGAAGAAACTGAGAAGGCAACAAGGTGTCACTAGGATGCTTGAAAGTCTCCCAACCACCACCCTCGAGCACAAAGTTACCAGTATCGTTGAACACACCACGAGAAACTTTCGCACTGAGTACCTCAGTAGTATTCCATAACCCGACACCATTTGGAGAAGTTAGCACCAACCCATCATCAGCATTGAGTTCCACTTTTGATCCTTTTGGTGCAGGACTTTCTTTATTAGCATACCACACAACGGTTTTGTCAGGAATTTTAGCATACCAAATGGAAAGCAAAAAAAGGTCAGTGTCTTGGATTGGAAGAAAACCAAAGGCAAAGTCACCAGAAGGAGAAAGCAACCATGTAGAGTTGTTGGTTTCAGCAGTGAAAGAATCACCAATGGCTATGGTGCTTTTGGTTTGAGCTAGAACACTGATGGATTGAAGAATAAGTGAGAAGAGAAAAAAGGGAAGAAGTAGAGTGGAAGCCATGTTTAGATTCTATACTCAATTTGATTCATATGATTTTTATAGAAAATAGCAATTGTTTTTGTCCATAAAAATGTCATCACTTAGTCATTACTCTGCTGAATAATCTTTGTGTAGACTTGGACCTGGTCAACTCATAAGTTATAAGTTGGTTTAACATCTGTACATAACAGACGTATGATATACTTCAATTTTTCATAAAATTATAAAAATGAAAATAATTTACAATCTCAGCAAAGGATTTGTGTTCTTCTAAAGTGGACTTTGCTTGCATGGTTAAGAATATGAACTTTACTTTTATTGTGCTCTTAGATATACTAGAGAAATGTCATTTGCTGACAATAGAGTAAGTTTAATTATAGTTTTGTTCTCCTATTATCACATTCTCTAAATTGGTTTTCCCTTTTCAAAATCCAATTTTTTGGATCCTTAGCTAAGATATATAGATTCAAAAGTGGTATTATGAAAACAGAAAAATATTGATGTATCATAAAACCTACGCAATAGAAATTCATGTGAATGATTCTTTTTTTGGTGTCAACTCTTCGGTTTTAATGAGACGGTGATTTTGGTAATTCGGAGTTTGATTGTGAGGTAAATATAATTTGATCAAGAATTATTCTATTCATTAATCATTTGACCATAAGTACTTGGTTAATTTGTGAATGATTTTACAAAAGCAAAGTCCTAAGTAATGTTAATAAATGGTTTGCCATATCACTTCTTTTAGGTCTAAAACTAAAACCTAGATTTTTTTTGCCGCATCACCTCATTGAGCTATAACATAGATGGATGAATAGACTAGAAAGGGAAGTGGAGATGAAGTCTTTGTCTAGATTCTAAATCAATTTGGTCCATATAATTTTGATAGTAAATAGATATTTTTTGTCCATCAAAATTAAAGCACGTAAGTCACTATTACTAGTCTTTCTATGTGTGGAATGGAATATTCTTTGTGTAGACTTGGTCAACTCTCCTTCCCTTTATCACATAAAACCTCTACTAAACCATCACACAAGTCGTCATACTTTGGAAATAACAAACGTATGATACACTTTCCTTACCTTTATCACATAAAACCTCTATAGAAATATGCAACCCTGCATAAGCCTTGCATACAATTATGTTTTTGTGAACTGCTGAGAACCCAATGAGAATGGTCAAGGAAGGGAAGTAGAGGAGGAGGGTGTGATATTAGAGAAAGTGTAATTTTAGAGCAACTCTTGCATAAACACAACCTAGATAAAATTTATTTAGGCGCACATATATGATTGATAAAATTTAAACGAAAAATTATATCAAATGATGTGACTAAATTATTTCTCTTTTAAATTTTATCATTCATGTGTGTGTGCTTAAATACTTTTGATTTGAGGTTGTGTCCAAATAAATATTTCTCGTAATTTTAAAACAGTTAAGAGAAATTTTTAAAAAATTCCAGAGATTATTTTTATTTTAATTAAAAATATGGAGAGTAAAATTGAAATTTAAGAAAATTGTAGGGTTATGGAGTCTAGTTGCATGCTAATTTTTTTTAACTCTACTTAAAAAAAAAACTTGTACAAAACTGCAAAGTTATGGGTTCGAACTTGGGTCAAAATAATAATATCGGTATTTATCAATTGAATTAAACTTTGCAGACTAATTGCATGCTATTTTCTCGGCAATTTACACCAAGCTATAAAATTTACTTGCAACTATTTTAATTAATTAATACCAATATATATTTCTTATTCTTATCTTCAATTTCATATGATATCAACAACTTCACTATATAAATAATGAATAGTTATTTATTTTCTAATTTTTTTTCCACAAACTAAACATTTAAGATATCCGCGCAACGCATAAGCTTGTATGGAATTAAACCGAGTCCGGACCAATTTAATAAAATTCTTGACAATTTATTCTACCTTTGTTTTTTCTTTCAATAAATATACCCAACAAAGTCTAGTGTGATCATAAGTAAAGGTGATAAACCATTTTTTGTTGGATAAAGAATTTATCCTATTAGGCCCCCAAACATCACTAAGAATAATAGAAAAAGGTTTTGAAGGTTTATATGTTTGGGCAGGAAAAGAACTTCTTTGATGTTTTGCAAGTTCACAAATTTCACATTGAAAGAAGATAAATCCTGACCAACAAACAACTTCGTAAATACAGTTTTTTAAATATTTGAAACTAGGATGACCCAATCTTAAATGTCACAACATATCATCATCCTTATTATTTGAAACAAAAAAGGATTCAAAGAAAGAACGTATTTGTCCAAGTTGATGTCCAGTTTCAAGTTCATCTTCAAGGTGGTAGAGTCCTCCATTTTACTTAGCATTGCCCTCGAGATTGAACCTTGAAACAAACAATGAGTATTAAAAAAATGAGTTTGACACCTTTTATCCCAGGTTATAGGACAAGCTTGGGACATGTAAAACATCTTGAAGAGTTAATGGATAAATAATGACAGAACCTTTTCCTGCCACAGGTGAAAGAGAACCATCGGCAATCTTAATTTTTAAATTACCTGCACAAGGACTATATGAAGAAAACATACTAGACTCCTGTTATATGATCGACAACATTTGAATCAACAATCCAAGTACGACTTGGTTTGACACTAAGAAGGGCTGACTATAAAAAATTACTTTTTTGGGCAATGGAACCGAAAGAAAACATACGAGAAGTTGTTTGAGACTCAAGAAGCTTGTACCGTTGTTCATTAGTGGACGGAAGTAAGTTTGAGAATGATTCTTGCCCTTGATCAGAAGTATCATGGAGTGCACGACCTTCAGTTGATTAGTTGAAAATTGTCTTACCTATCACCACCCTTTTCCGTCGCGCCTTCTCTCTTCTGGTCTTAGATTTATTCATCTTTTTTTATTTTCACTTTTTGATCTGACTCAAACTACAAGCTACAAAATTGAGTTTTTTACTCTCTCTGATGAACAGTGCACATGAACAGTACCACGCGGATGAACAGTGCACACGTGAATAGTATCGCGTGGATGAACAGTGTTGCTAGATATCAAAACCAGAAAGAAAAAAAAAACTAAAGATGCCGTAGTGATGGCAGCTAGGGTTTATGCGGAAGCAAGGCCCCCAAAATCGGGGACTCTGATGCCATGTAGAAATTACTTTATAATTTAGAGTTGTTTATTTCAATGAGAATGGTGCTCCTTTTATAGAGAATACAATAGAAGGAGTGATATAATGAAGAAAAAAAACAACCATTAAAATAAAATAGAATGATAATAAAAGGAAATAATATATATTTCAACAGCTACCCAAAATCACAGAACCAACCAAAACCAAAGTTTCTCTGTTATTGTTCTTGGTCACAGTGGTTGAATTTGGAGGAAAGACACCAATGGAGGTATTATCTATTCTAACTTTCAAAAAGGCCTTTGCACCATATAGAGTTGGATCATATTTCCCATTTGAGAGTGGTAACTTCTTATTCCAACAACTATCACCTAACCTGAAAATAGCCACAGAACAAAAGCAATCTTCCATACAAGCTTTCTTACATTGTTCTTCCGTAAAAGGCTTTTGAAGCGCAGAATCTGACAAAGGCCAATCAATGTCAGTCAAAGTCTCAAAGTCATAGAGATCATTTCTGTTTTTACTTGGTTCATCTTCTGCACATCCTTGTTTGAAGTCTGGCTTGCAGTTACCAAGTGGATCATCAGGTTCAACCAGTAAGTATCGTTTTGGACACTTACATGTTGGTCGCTTATCAACTCCCAAAGTGCAGATGCTATTATATCCACAAACACCACTCCCTTCATTAGCAACATATTTACATATATTATCAGGTTTAGACCACACTGTGGTCCAACCTTCACCGTCAGTTGAATTCTTCGGATGCTTGTAAACTGCGAACACACCATCAAAATTAAGAGTTGCTCTAAGATAATAAAGAGTGGTAGAGACTGTACTCTCTTCTTCTGACACATTGTATTTCATATTGTTCTCTCTCAAGACATACAGGTCCCCTGATCCGTCAAAGACCAATCGAGTTCCAGCACTTGATGTATCGGTTCCCGCAGTTTCACTTTCATAGTATTTTTCTTTATTAGCATAACCAGATGGTAAATTAATAGAATGCATAACAAGATTACCATCATCTTGTAAAAGAAGCTCAAACCTTCCTTTACTGAAATTTGACTCCTTAAGCCTTGAATAAAGCTTTCCACCTTTTTGAAGAAATTGAGAAGGCAAGTCACTCGGAAACTTGAAAGTCTCCCAACCAGCACCGTCGAGCACAAAGTTGCCAGTATCATTGAACACACCACGAGAAACTTTAGCACTGAGTACCTCAGTAGTATTCCATAACCCGGCACCATTTGGAGAAGTTAGCACCAACCCATCCTCGGCATTGAGTTCCACTTTTGATCCTGTTGGTGCAGGATTTTCCCCATTAGCATACCACACAATGGTTTTTTCAGGAATTTTAGCATACCAAATGGAAAGCAAAAAAAGGTCAGTGTCTTGTATTGGAAGAAAACCAAAGGCAAAGTCACCAGAAGGTGAAAGCAACCATGTAGAGTTGCTGGTTTCAGCAGTAAAAGAATCACCAATGGCTATAGTACTTTTGGTTTGAGCTACAACATTGATGGATTGAAGAATCAGTGAGTATAGGAGAAAGGGAAGGAGTAGAGAGGAAGCCATGTTTAGGTTTTATAATCAATTTCATCCATATAGTTTATTTTTTATAGTATTATAGCTATTGTCTGTTTCCATAAAAATTCCAGCACTTATTCATTAGTCTTTCTATTATTTGAATAATCTTTGTGTAGACTTGGACCTGGATCAAGTTTTATGCCACATCATAGTTTTTTTGTCACACGACTTCTTTTAGGTTAAAACCCTAAATTTTTTGCCACCTCACCTCACTGAGCTACACAGCAAAGATAAATTGAAGAAGAACCAGTGATAAGAGGAGAAAGGAAAGTAGAGAGGAAGCCTTCTGAATCAATTTGGTCCATATGATTTTGGTAGTAAATAGATATTTTTTGTGTCAATCAAAATTAAAGCACGTAAGTCTCTACTAGTCTTTCTATGTTGAATGTTCTATGTAGACTTGGGAGATAACAAACGTATGACATACTCTTTTCTTCCCTTTTTCACAGAAAACCTCTAGAATATGCAACCTTGAATACAATTCTATTTTTATAAACTTAAACTAGAAAGGATGGTATTGTAAATTTAACTAATTTAGCATATATTTTAAATTTATTTAAAATTTAGATGTATATTTTATTTTATTTTTAAAATATTCAATATTAATATTAAGTTAAATGAACTAAATTGTACTCCCTCCATTTTTTTAAAGTGTTGGCTTGGGAGGAGGAGAGCGTGAGGGAATGTTCTGTTTTATTTCATAACACTGTTTTGCAGGATAATTCTAATGATACTTGGAGATGGTTATTAGATACTACTAATGGCTACACAGTAAGGGGCGCTTACAGTTTTATTACCACCTCAGGCGATCCGCTGGATAGAAGTCTTGTTGATGACGTATGGCACAAGCATATTCCTTCTAAGGTGTCTCTGTTTGCATGGCGCCTCTTTCGTAATAGATTGCCTACCAAAGACAACTTGGTGCATAGGCGTGTAATTCAACCAGACAACGCGGCGTGTGCTTCGGAGTGCGGACATCCGGAAACGGCCAAACATATGTTTTTGGATTGTAACATTTTCAGTTATCTTTGGTCTCATGTGTGGCATTGGTTGGATATTTCTTCGGTTAGTCCTGGTAATCTTCGACATCATTTCCAGCAGTTTACTAACATGGCAGGGTTACCTCGTGCTACTCATTTATTTCTAAGAATTATTTGGTTTGCTACTATTTGGGTTTTATGGAAGGAGAGGAATAATCATGTTTTCCAAAATACGGTTTGTTCTTATTCCGTTCTTATTGAAAAGGTGAAACTCAATTCTTTTGTATGGCTGAAAGCAAAAGAGGCGACATTTCACTATAGTTATCATGATTGGTAGAAGCATCCACTCCCTTGTATGGGTGTCCACTTGTAATTCTTTTTGTCTGTTTTGTTGGTGCATCTGCTTTTTAGCACCTTAACTTTGTAAATATTCTTGGATGGTTCTCCCTTTGCACGCCTTGTGCGGGAAGATCCATTGTTGTTCATAATATCTCATTTTAGTTTGTTCAAAAAAATAAATAATAGTACACTCAAATTAAGAAAGTGAATTTTTGATCATTTTTTTCAATAATACCCCATTTTAATCCATCGATAAATTCTTATTTTCCTCCCATAACAAGCAAGTTATATACACTCTTCGTCTCTCAAACAAATTCTTATTTTTTTTTTTACACACATTCCATCTCTCTTCCATTACAAACAATCATTAATAGTCTCATTGTTGCACACAATTTTTTTAATAATAGTAAAGTAAAATAAAATTTCACATTAATCAAATTTTAAACTTGTTCTTCACCTTCCTTAAAAAAAATGTTATTCGTCCCCGTGAGCATAGCTCAGTTGTCAGGGACATGCATTGTAATATGCAGGGGTCGGGGTTCGAACCCTGGACACTCCACTTATTCACCTTGAAAAAGGTGAATTCTATCCGCTAGACTAGACTACTTGACAAAAGAAAATGTTATTCACCTAAGCAAAACTTAACTTCCCTTCAACTTCTTTAACCAACATTTAGGCTCCATGTATGACTTTAATACTAGATTCACACTTTGTGGCATTATTGTACAATTTCCAACATTTATTGCTCCATTATTATAGATCCATTATCGTAAGTAACAATATTTTGTTTCAAAAAACAAACTTTGTTTTAAAATCAAACTTGAATTTTCCAAACAAATAACATTAATTAATTTAACTGATATAAGCAAAAAAAACTCATTTTCTTTGTCTCAAATTATAAGCAAAAAACCAACTTTTATCATATTTAATTATGTTGTTTCAAAAAATTATCTTTTCCAAAGAAAAATTAAATGCAAATTGCATTCAATTTGCTCTCTCTTTCATTTTTCTCAATAACCAATAACCAATAAAAATTGTTTTTACATCTTCCTATAAAACTTATTTCAAAGATAACATAAGAAACTATGTTGCAAACTACTATGTTTTAGTTTTCTTAATAAGTGTGATTTTTTTTTTTGCTTATAATATGAGACGGAGCGAGTAGTAAGCTATAGTAATTAAAAAAAATGATATATTTGATAAATTATATTGTTAAACTATCAAAACGACAATTAAATAGAAACACAAAATTTGTACTCAACCTATACTCGTAAAAGAGATAGATTGAGTATATATTTAAATATAAAACGAGAGCTAAGTGTGATATCAGGATCTCTCACGAGAGATAGTGTAATTAGGGTCATGGTGTCTAATTGCATGCATTTTTTCTGGTGAAGAATATTTCAATCAAGAAGGTAAAATATTTAACTATAAATATATCTTAAATTTTGGACAAACTATTTCTTGCATTGGCGGAGCTACATAGAGCTCAGGTGAACCCCCTCAATTCCTAATTTTACATTCAAATTGTTATGTTTATCTCATGTTGAATCCCCTCAAATCTAAACATTGCACCAGCTGCATCACAATTGCACTAACTCTCACTTTTTTTCCTGGCTGTGTTGTTTAAGTATATGGTGAAATGAGACAAAGCTTATGACTCACAATTGCAGCAGCTAGCACGTGTCCTTTGATCTAGCAAGTATTATAAGATCATGTGGCACATTATTAATTAGTTTAGTGAATGTCTAGTATTGTAATATTATTATCTTGACATCACCTTTGTTTTGGTGAATGGCTAGTAGTATTGTAACAAAAGAAAAACGGCTAGTATTGTAATATTAGTTAGTCCAATGAGAACTAGTATTAATCAGTAAAATATGAATTAATTAAATAGTGTAGCATTTTCCTAATTTCTTATATTTATTAGTTCATAACTAATTCTTTAAATTAATTCATAGGTTTTACAATTCAAATTCAAAATCAAAACATTCCACATAAATTTACTTGTGTGGGAGTCGAAATGGAATGTTAAATTTACTTGTGTGGGAGTCAAACTAGGTTGTGGTGTGAAATAGAAGAAAAGCTTTGTCGTTGAGTCAAAGTGATAGATGTGGCATAGTTGGTTTTGTGGCATATTTAAAAATGTCACAACTCTTGCTAATGATCTATAAAGATTAAATTGCGTAATCAAATAGATGATGATTGATTCTCTTCTAACTTAGTTGATTATTCAACGATATCATAAAATCGTGTAGAGGATAATCGTAGAGTATGTATGTAATTTCTTTGAGTACCATGTAAATTAAATACAATGTAATATTTTTATATATATTATTATAATTTTTAATTAAAATTCAAAAGTTTGAACCCCATGACTTTGGGTCCTGGCTACGCCACTGATTTCTTGTAGTACTAACTAGTATTTGTCTCACGCAGAACTTGTTGCAGATATATTGTATCTCTCCCATGCTCATTTTGTCTCTATTCTGCAGATATATTTTTTGATTATGTAATATAGAAGAGTTGAGATGTGAGTAGGAGGAGGAGAAGTCGGTTTAAGGATACATGAGAGGGTTGGTCATTTTGTTAGCTTGTTGTTGTTGATTACCGTCAGTTGTTTGGTTTTGGATTCGTTATCGTGTTGGCGATCAGGTTCACCTCCATCATCGAAAAGTTCGAGTTTTATGGGTCGATAGAAAACCCAAGAGGGTCTGTTAAGCGACGGTTGTTGTGTCGGGTTAGTGTTCTCGTTCTTAGACTCTCTGATTGTCTAGGTTTGTTGAGATCTGCAGGTTATGTCAGGTTTCAAGGTTAAAAATTTGCCTCCAGGACACACAGGTGCTGCCTGAATATCCGTCTTACTATGTTGGTTTGTGAATTCAAACTGTCGTGATATCCTAGTTCATCTTCGTTGGACACATGTCTTAGGGGTTCGAAAGAGTCGCTAATGTTTGTTGCTGATATTGTAGGGAGTTGGTGGTACATTATTGGTTCGCGTTGACAATCAGTTCATTCGTCAAGCTATAAACCCAATTAGTTTGTTTGAATTGATTAGGATTAAATCTAATGTGTAGTTTTTCTTGGTTGTATTATCCGATAAGGGTTAATTCACTTGGATCGACTCGTTTGATTTTATGTCCCCCAATTTTTACATATTTTTTTCTCTTTTGAACATTTGACAAAATGTTTAGACTAGGTTACCAACGGACATCCTCTATTCTCTCTTGTCATATGCTCTTAATTTATTAAAAAAATAAAAAATACTTTGTTCACTGTGTGCGTGAAAAATATTCTAGATAAAATTGAATTGAAATTTAAGGAAACTGTATGGTGACTTTTTTGGATTTTTTTTTTTGGGGTGAAGTTGATGGTGACCAGTGGTATGCCTTCAATCTAGTAAGTAGATTTTTTTAATAAAAATATGATGACCCATCCATAACGCCACTTTGCTTATCTTCTGCGTTCCGTTACAATAAAATCCAAAACAGTCACATCACAACATCGCATTGGGCGCATACATACCATTCATAAGAAAACAGTTTATATGCTAATTTAAAATATTAATTAATCTCATTCAATTTTTCTAATGTAATATTCCTTTTCTTCACATTTCGAACTGTCATTTTTTCTAAATATGATTTTAAATAAAAATAAGTATTGTTAGATATTAATTGATTTATATTTTTCTGACAACATTGTGTATAATAAAACCCCTAAATGGACATTTGCATATAGTAAATATTTTTTTGACAACATTGTGTATAATCTAAATTTTTATTTTTTTATTTTTTTTCTTACAAAAAAAATAAAAATAAAAGGTGAATACTATGATATTCGTTAGTTTAGTTGAGTAAGAGTAAATACCCCATCATTCAATGATATACTATATTTTTATAATTTATTTTAAAATAAATATAAATATTGATATTTTTTTGGAATAAGTAAATTTAAGGTAATTGGATGATGCCCAAATTCAAGATAGAGACGATTTTTAAGCTCAAAAAACATTTACAAATATATTTATATTTACCAATTCATATGCACTAGCATGACTCTAATCCGAGACTTTTCGAATTCAAGACTTATCTTTTTATCACTAGGCCAAACCCTTAAAAAGTTTTTTTTATAGAGAAAACCCTGAACATTTCATAATAGAAAGTATTCTGACTCCATAATCTATAATACTTAAAATAGATAGATATTCTCTTTGTGGATCCCACTTCTTTTAGATAGATAATATAAGTTATTTGTGGAACCCATTTAACTATTATTTTTTTTAGAGTTTTTGAGTTTAAGATATTGAGTGTTTATTAAATATTACTCTATTATTAAAATGTTATAAATGAATGATACGTGCACATGAGAGATCCGCTTAGATACTAAAAAAATAAATAACTTTTTTGTAGATGCTTCATTGTAACTAAAAATTTATCTTAATTAACAAAATTAGTTAAAATTTACTTATAAAGAAAGATAGTAAAATCTTTGTAAATACCCTAATTTTGTTTTTTGAGTAAGCTATTTATGGTAACTTAAATACTAATCTCACGCAAAACTCGTTTCAGATATTCTAATAAAATGGAGTATCTCATCTCTCTCTCACATACTATTTGTAACAACTCTTAGCTTTCAAGTTAATCTAGCTATCACAACTTGCAAAGTGGACCCATCATCACTCTTTTCTTAGATTACTCTATAAATTGTACTTCAACCTTTGTTGTTTTTTATAAGCTTGTTTTTTGTTTCTAATTTATTTCCTGTTTTGGAACAAACAATGATGAACAAAACACGTAGCACTGTTTGTTTGGTCTTACTTCAGATTTACCTCAGCATTGTGCTGACAATTTCAGCACCTGAAACTGCCATTGTAACACAGGTTCCTGGTTTCAATGGAACTATACCTTCCAAGCATTATGCTGGGTATGTAGCTTTAAAAATTCCAATTTTTTGTAATTTTTATTCATATTGCGTCATAATAAATTTTGGGTTATTTTTAATTCTTTCTTTTTTTTGACTTATTTGAAGAAATGCATTATGTTATGTTTAATTAATTGACCCTTGAATGAAGGTATGTGACTGTGGATGAAAGTCATGGAAGGAATTTGTATTACTATTTTGTTGAGTCTGAAGGTAAACCTTCTGTGGATCCAGTGGTTCTTTGGCTTAATGGTGGACCAGGGTGTTCTAGCTTTGATGGATTCATATATGAGCATGGTAATTTTTTCTTATTTGATTGTCCTTTTATTTTTAATACAAATTAGTATTATAAAAAAAGTAGGTGTGACACATGTAGTAGATGCTTGTGCCCATCAACCATTTGGTTCAGAGTTCGAGCCCTCGCTGGTGCATATGGAAAAACATATGTTGGAAGTGGTCAACCCCTTAAATGGTTTTCAGTTACCTCGAGAGATTAGTACCGGCACTTACGTTGAGGGATAACTTGATTTAAGTAAATATAATATGCTCCAAATAAGAAAATAATGATCATACTGTTCAGACATTTTATCAAACACATAATATGCTTCATTTTTAAATTTAGTTACTTGAAGATTATGTTTATGCCAACGAAGGTTGACTCAGTTGGTAAGAATTGACTCACCCGCAAGGTCGTGGGTTTAACTTCTGTTGCAAGCGCAATGACCTCTTTGATGGGTGATCTATAAGTACCTATGTTAATGCTCACTGAGCCTTGAGGCCTGCCCTGACCCTAGTGAACCCCGGAGCCGAACTCACGTACACTTTTCAAGGATTTACTATATTAAACTTTATAGTCGTCTATCATTTATTCCTTTCATTTTGGAACATTATTAAATCATAGAATGTTCAGCTGAAATGAAATTTTTAGTCCTTTTCTTATTCCCCCAAAAGCCTCTTTCCAAACATATTATTCGGATGAACACGAAGAATTGCAACCGTGAAATGGTTTGCAGTTAGTCTGACAAAACTCTTTTTGTTGATTACTAGCTACCAAGTACACTTGTTCATCACACTTTTCTGTGTAGATTTCCTGGTTATCTTAATAAACCATCAGCAGGAAGTAGTTGTGGTGCAGTGGTTTTAATATTTGCTGTCTTGAATTTTCCTTAATTCTTCTGCCATTGCAAATTGTTATTCAATTTATAAATCATGTGGCAATTGATGATCTCTTCAGGTCCTTTCAATTTTGAAGCAGCAAAAACAAAGGGAAGCCTGCCAACTCTGCACCTCAATCCATATAGCTGGACCAAGGTATGAATTTTTTAAAACTTAGTTGAATTTTGAAAGGGAAGGATGACTTGTTCTCATAGTTTGGTTTTGGGTAGAGACTCTATAGGGTTGTTTGTATTGACTTATTTGAGTTTATTTATAATAAGCACTTGTGAGACTGTTTGAGAGAGCTTTTGTATTACACAATAAAGCATCTATAATTGAGAAGCATGAAGATGAAGTAACTTGAATTACAAGTCATTGAGTTAGTGTAGTACAATTTGTCATTTTGTATAGTACGCTAGAGATTAGATAGTACAATTCATATTTGTATAAATACTATGATGTAATCTCATTTCAATCTAATGAATCAATTCTACTTTTTCACTACTTCTTAATATGGTATCTGAGCCTGGTTTTAAGTAGAATGACCCATACATGATAGACGTTTGCCTTGTTGAAAAGAATGAACTCTTCATGATAGCTTACAAATGCAGCTTGTAACTTATATGTAAACTGTTTGACTTTATTATCTTATGTTATAGAAATAACTTATATGTAAGCCCTTACATGATAGACGTTTATGCTATAAGTGCTTAATTAAGCTGTTTATCCAAGCAAGACCTGTGTAATTCAACAATTACTAGTTATTTTTTCTTGTTATCAAATGGTATATGATTCTGAATTTGCATTACAGGTTTCCAGTATCATATATTTGGACTCTCCTGCTGGTGTTGGGTTTTCATACTCTAAGAATGAAACTGATTACATAACCGGAGACATAAAGACTGCGTCTGATACACATGCCTTTCTCCTTAAGGTAGTTAAGGAAACACCTAGTAGATTTTGATGTATTATTGGAATCAACAAATCTGTATTCTCATCAATTTTCTTACATATTTTTCTTTTGACAAAACCAGTGGTTTGAACTATATCCCGAGTTCCTTTCCAACCCTTTCTTCATTGCTGGAGAGTCATATGCAGGAGTTTATGTGCCTACTCTGGCCTATGAAGTAATGAAAGGTAGAAAGTTGTGTCCATAAAAAGTGTTGTATTAATGTGTTAGAATCACTACTAAGATCCACTTTCTTGATCTTCTACAGGGATTGATGCTGGTGTGAAGCCGAAACTGAATTTTAAGGTCTTTATCTTTAAGTGATCAATTTATGTTTTTGATTTCATGGCTACAGCTGACATCTGAAACTCGTTGTGTGCAGGGTTACATAGTTGGAAATGGTGTTACAGATGAACAAATTGATGGCAATGCTCTTGTTCCATTTGTACACGGGATGGGTCTCATCTCAGATGAATTGTTTGAGGTGAAAATAAACCCTTTAAGAGCATGTTTGGAACTATATCTATTGTTTGAAACCTTGCTATATATTGTCTTGTAAGTATGCTTCTTTAAGCCATGTTGTGCTCTGTTGCAGGAGGTTAACCGCGAGTGTGATGGGAATTTCTATAATTCACTCAGTGATAATTGTACAAACAAGCTTGCAAAAATTGATGAGGTGATTTATTTATACTACAGTACTTAGGTTATAAAAAAATAAGTGAATTTGGCACTCATTGATGCTTCTTACTATTTTAGGACATTGATGGGTTGAACGTATATAACATTCTAGAACCATGCTATCACGGCACAGAGGCAGATAAGATTATCACATCCTATATTAGGTTGCCGTCTAGTTTCCGTGAGTTAGGTGAGACTGAGAAACCTCATCCTGTGAGGAAAAGAATGTTCGGTCGCGCTTGGCCTCTTAGAGCACCTGTGCGAGATGGCAACGTACCAACTTGGCCACAACTTATCAATAGCAACAATGTTCCATGCACAGTATGTTTCTTTACTACTATCTAAGTGTCTATATTTGCCATTTAATATCTACTTATTAGCTACTAATTGATTTAATTGCTTGATTATTATTGCATACTTATATAAACATTAGAAATGCTAATTCTTTATTGCCATGAACAAGTAACACGATCTAACAATATCTTTAGGATGGCTCTGTTGCAAATGCATGGTTGAACAATGAAGAAGTCAGGAAAGCAATTCACACTGCAGAGGTGAGGTTTCTTGTAAGATACCTCTATACTTTGAATGTCAAAGCACTAAATTATTATCTCTCTGATGAAACAGAAAAGTGTGGTCAGTAGTTGGGATTTGTGCACAGACAAAATTTCCTTCGATCATGATGCTGGAAGCATGATAAAATACCACAAGAACCTAACTTCCAGAGGATATCGAGCTCTTATATTCAGGTGAATTTCCAGCATTACAGTATTTTTACATTTATGATAGACATAACCACTCCATTGCTATACGTTTAGATGCATTTCATTGTTCCAATTGATTGTATGAAATATGAGATATAAAAGTTGCATGTTCAATCTTTTATTTTTTGAGGTATTTTAGAAAATTGGATTTACTACTTTTTCCATTTGCATCAATGCAACTGTCTCTGGTCTTTTCTGTGACTACTGAAAAAGAAAATACTGAACATACTGGAGAAATTGAAAGTTTCATGTTTCTTGCAGTGGTGATCATGACATGTGTGTTCCATTTACTGGGAGTCAAGCATGGACGAGATCAATTGGGTACAAGATTGTTGATGAATGGAGGCCTTGGTTATCCAATGGTCAAGTTGTTGGGTACTTATTCCTTCTTATCTTACCTTAATGAATTTTCAAATATTTTGGTCTGTTATATGAAAGGACTTTGTATGACTTAGTTTATAGATGTAAATTAAAATGATCTTCTTTAATAATCTACTCCATGCTCTATGAAGCATATTATCTTCTAGTATGGGATATATGAATACTTGTATTCTTTTGTGGCATTGGTCCACCTTAGCACTAGGAGTTGAGGCATCAAGATTGCAATCTGCTGTCAAAATATGCCTCATAAACTTTTGAGTGTGTTATTTTTACACAAAATGGGACACTAGAATTCAAAAACAATTTGGATGGTTACTATTCAAATACATGATTAATTACATTTAGTTAATAACTAATGAACATGATAAGGTGTTGCAACTCATTAACCATCCACAGAACACAATTAACCATGATTTTGTATGTTATTACTCATGATTTTCAGGTGTATATTTGAACACAAATTGCGATTAATAGATATCATATATTTAAAAAACCTGAAAATCATGTATAAAACATAATTTAGATGGTTATAATAAATTTCATGTATATTTGAACATGTAAATATCATGGTTAATTACATTCGGTGGATAATTAATGAGTTTTGACACTATGCTAATCAGCCATGCACTAAACGTAATTAACCATATCTAGACAGTGTTAACCATCCAAATTATCGTCGTCACATTTGTGGGTCCAAATACCATTTCTGTAAACTTTTTTCACAATGTATATTTAGTATAAAATACCAATCTTGATTATAAATTGAGTTAATTACTTTTATTTTCTGCAGGTATACTCAAGGATATGACCACAATCTTACTTTTCTGACCATAAAGGTATGTATTGTGTGTGTGTGTGGATTAGGGCATTTGAGAGCATTAGAATTAAAAGGAGCTAAGGAGGCAGAGAAAGTATAAAGACTTTGAATTAGGACCATGGTTTAATTATAAAAGATTAGCATTAGCTCTTATTTATGCTTGTTGCAGACTTTATACTAATACTGATTTCTTATTAATGAAAACCAAAGATAATATGAAAACCAAAGATAATACTATTTAAGAATTCCAAGGAGTTGGTTTAATCTGTGAAAAAACAAGTCTTAGATTCGGATGTACCTGGTTCAAGCCCTTACAATATTTATTTGATTGCATTGGTACAGGGAGCTGGACATACTGTTCCAGAATACAAACCACAAGAGGCATTGGATTTTTATAAACGTTTTCTTTCTGGATTACCAATATGAGAGACAGTGATACTGCTATGGATATTCCATGAACTATATAGATGATTTGTGGGTATATGTATATGTTGACATTATATTATTATATCTATATACTATGTTTACCTCTCTAATTTATTGCTAGATTTACATATTTCCAAATTTTCATGTTTGAAGTGAGGCTATGGCAATTAGATTAATATACTTTTCATACATTGGGATCTGGATTGTCTGTTATAGGATAATCACGCAGTTGCACGTTGTATGCAATCTTAGTCATCGATTTGAGATTGGACGGTTCAGAATATACAATAGCAAATAATCTTAAATAAATCTCAATCGATAATTTGAGATTGGACGGTTGAGATGTAAAACTGCATGGCAGAGTAAATGACCAAATGCAAATCCGTCTATGGTATTTAACCAAAACAAAAACTTAGGACAGTGCAAAAATAAGCTTAAATTTGATTAGCGTTAGATTTTGAATAGTTACAGTTTGTTGGTTCTATCATTAGGCATTACATTTTGAATAGTTAACAATCATGCACTGTTAAGTGTTGCGCAAATTTCTTAATAATATACTAATTGATTATATTTTTTTAGGATGTTATTCAATTTTATCACATGTGGCGTTTTGAAAATTGGATTTTCGATAAAATTTTCCTTGATGGTTAGAACTATTTGTTAAGAGTTCGAGTTTAACATATACATATAACTGCAAATCGTTCAGGAGAATTCAAGTACAAATACTTGCTGGATCAATCATTGGCCAAAGTGTACTTACTTTTCGGGCGTACTCCAAATTATCATGGCTCTCTTGTCTGAGGAAAGGAGAGTTAGAGTTAAAGACAAAAGTAAGAAAAGTGAGTGAGAGATTACATATTACCAAAGGCAAGCAGATTTAGAGAACACAAATTCTATGAACAAATTAATTTGATATGTTATAAGACACTCCTCTTCCCATGATTCCATCTTCTTGATCCAGAACTAGGCATCTTAGGATACAAAATATTGTGATCAATTTTTGCAAGGCCACGCCTATTCTTAAGCTTTGGATCTTTGTTTCTTTGCAAAACCCTTATCTGAATCTCCTTCAGTTCTTCTTTGAACTCAGCAAATCTGTTCAGAACAATTTCATTGTCTATCCAACCATGTGATGGTTGACATCTCAACAAGTACACTTCATCATAACTGTTTTTTGATAGCAAATCTACCAATGTCAAACCAAGACTCATCATAACTGTTTACGATACAAGCTAGTTGTATCTCGTTTTGATACTAAATTGAACCCAATCGATACGAATCTTTAGCGCGTATCTATTTGGACATGAATCCCTTCTTGAATCATGATTCATTATCCTGAATGTCGGTTACTATGATGAATCCCAACTCATTCAGACTCTCTGTAGGTTGCCGCCCTTTCCGAGCCATCGACAACAAATTCCCAAACTAAATGATAAGTATTCAAGCACTAGGATAACTCTCCATTGAAAGTTAAGTATCAAAAAAGGAAAAACCAAACCGCAAATACACAAGTTCGACTTGGGCACCCCATAATACGCAAGTCCCTATCAGAAACTTGTGATTTCTATCATAAAACTACATAAAACATGAAATAGTAAACAAGAACAACCATATCTTTGAAACAAAAAAAGAGAAATATGCTAGCTAATAGTTATGTTGCACCTTTTGATTAGATCGGCAGGAAGTCCTAGTTCAGTAAATTTCCACTCTTTATAGAGATCACAGGTTTCACCAGGAAATAACATTCTCTCAAGAATTCCTCCAGAGTTAATAAGGATAAGTCTAGTCAATGCATTTATATGCATGGTGTCTTTGAAATGAGGACTCAATATTCGATGGATTGGATGCATTTCACTTAGCCTTCTTTTGGTAGCAAGGATAAATGGTTCAACAACTGCATGTGTGTATAACCTGAAAAACTTTTCATTGCAGGATAGTTAGATGGCATAAACAATACTGTAATTCAATAATTAAATTGCATATATCAACATGATCGAATCTACAATTCAATGTTTAATTGTGAAGCTACTCTAGTTGTACATGTGCACTTCAATTTAAACCACAGAAAAGGGGAAAGAATCCGTTTAATTTCATAGAGTTTAACTCACCAATGGCTTACTAGTATATGGTAAAAAGTATCATTAGCTAAAACATGAGCTTTAGCAAGCTGCCAAAGTGCTGCTTGTGTCCCTTGCTTTGATGGAAGAAAAACTCTTTGGATTTCAAGAGCTAGAGATGATCTTGACAAGCTGTGTTCCATTGCCAGTGGCTTAAGCCTGCCATCACTTCTTAAGAATAGAAGTGTCCTTGATGCATAAGCACACACCCCATTTGAATTTATTCTGTTCAAATATGGCATGAGATAGTTATGGTGGTCCAACATGAATATTCTTCCATGTTCCAAAGCCTAAACACAATTTTGTGGTGAAAGAGAGAGAGAGAATTAAAATAAGATTTTCATCCTAGGATGGAGTACATTACAGGAAGGACACATTAACTACCCACAAGTACTAATTACATGCGTATTAATGATTTGGCTGAATTACACTTTTGATCCCTCAAGTTTTTTTCAGGGTTCACTTTATCTGTGTTTTTTCGTTCCAGTTTGGTTTCTTAAGTTACAAACGTTAGACATTTAGATCCTTTCTAATAGTTTTCCATTTAAGTCCATCAAATTTTTTCTATGCTTTCTTGTTGAGTCAAGCACCTAATCAC
>Ga0228711_1003314_pt1 | contig 24988 bp, 21 predicted proteins | sample MedpolnodulmetaG_2_FD_177996 | JGI IMG/M metagenome (GOLD analysis project Ga0228711, IMG submission 177996) | Root nodule microbial communities from Medicago polymorpha collected in Santa Monica, California, United States - brown nodules | ecosystem: Host-associated > Plants > Roots > Nodule... | reverse complement strand
TATATATATATATATATATATATATATATATATATATATATATATATATATATATATCATTAAATTTATTAATGTAAATTTTGATGTTTATATTTATGAATGGTTTTGTTATGTCAAAAATATACATAATATTATATTTTTTTAACTGAACATAATAATATATGACCAACAATTTATATTGTTTCTTAAAAAAATACTGCCTCCGGTCCTATTTATAAGAATTTTTGTTTTTTGGTCCTTTTTATAAGAAAAAGATACTCTTTCCAAAGTGTATTTATTGCTATAATTCTTTTTATACCCCTATTTAATATGAGATTTATGTTCTCCAAGAAACTCTCATAATTGATATATTAGATTTATTGCTGGGGGTATATTCCGAATGATAGTTTAATTTTTGTATTATTAAATATGTTCCTTGGTCTTTGTGTTTTTTGTAATTTTTCCTTATATTATTATTATTAAGGACTGGAGGGAGTACAATATATATTCTTGTTAGTCTCTTCTTTTTTTATTTTTTGGCGTATTTGAAGGTAGTCTCTTGATCTGGTAATAGATGTGCATAAAATATCATAGGAAATTAGATTACCCCCATCCACAAGAATTGATTGCGAGACAATGGACAATGCAACGTGCAATTGCATAAAAAGCTTCCTATAGTTACTTTTTCAAAAGCTCCTCATTTTCATGTTGACTTCATTAAAAATAAGCTACGTTTTTCTTATATTTTATATTGAGCTTAATTCATCCTTACAAAACCGACTTATATGAGAGGTGTCATTATTTATAAATTATTTTCACACATTGTCTCTTTTCAATATGAGACTTGTATTTTTCCAAATAATCATATATATTGTCTCCGTAACGTGAAAATCTTGAACTTATAATCACATTCCTTCTAGATTGCAGTTGCTCTGGCCGTTGCAGCAATTCCTGAAGGTCTCCCTGCTGTTGTAACAACGTGAGTCTATGGCTTTTCTTTGTTGTTTGTCGTACATCCATGATATCTTGAAATACTTAATTTTGATATATGTGAAGTATACATAGATGTTTCGCATGGTTGTTCATATTGACATTGAGTTCACATTTCAAATATGTTGTTTTAGTTGTTTATACTATATGGATGATGTTGCGGTATTTATAATTTTTACACTAGTTGATTTTTTTGACATCGAAGAGATAAATTTAAACAACAGTGATCACAAAAAATGCCTTATCACACTCCTTGAGGTTGACTACAATACATGAACCGAAGAAATCCATTTTGCTATGTAAAACTTTGTCGAATCTACATTACATCAATCAGAAAAGAAATTCATTTATACAGAGACTAACCTTTAACCAGTTTGGATCATAAGAATTTGTTACCGTGAGAGAAAAAATATAAAGCAGTAAAAAGAGAAAAAAATAATGGAGTAAAGCAGCAGTACATCAGTATAATTGTAAAGAAAATTCCCATAAAAAGGGCACATGATTTACTCTACATACCATACTAAATAATAGGCAGTAAATATCTAATCTTTGTACTGTAAACTTATACTGATGTTCTGAGATGCTATGTTAGAATTATTTTTTATAAGATATCTGGTGTATCAAAAATTGAATATGCTCGTCTTTTCTTTTTCCGTAATTGTATTGTGTTGATCATTTTTCTTCAATAATAGGTGTTTGGCTCTTGGAACCAAGCGAATGGCTAGGTTGAATGCCATTGTTCGCTCTTTGCCATCCGTTGAGACCTTAGGCTGTACCACTGTAATTTGTAGTGACAAAACTGGGACTCTAACTACCAATATGATGTCAGTTGCGAAGGTAAATTTTGCTTGAGAATTAATAGATTCGGGCTCTGAGAAAATGTTAACCGAATTGATTGGACTAAGGAATAGTCACCTGATATTTATACTGGTGTGTTAACCTCTTAAGGTTATTATGGGTAGTTACAAGTAGTCATAATAGACAGAATGCTACCTGGTGCCAGCGTCGAGAAGAATCTCACTTCTTCGACATTACAATAGGACAACCAATACTATTACTATTTTCCATTAATATTAATGCATTCACCTTTATCCATTTACTGTTCTATTTTTTGTGAATTTTTTGCATTGCCACGAGTGTCCAATCTGCCAGGGGGGTCCTACCGTTCTCATTGGCTTTGTTTCCTAACTTATTGATACTTTTGGAGTTTTTTCCATGAAACATTCAAATCAATAATAACACCGTCACTGCTCTTTTGAACTTCAATTAAAAAATTCAGATACATTCATGATACATATTTCTGGACTCACAATAGTCCTTTCTTATAATAAAGGCAAGCTGCTGTTAGATGTTGAAGATATTTATAGCATTCAATCTTTGTGTCCTGTACTATTTCAATGAACTGATACCACTTGCTGCATACGGGGGAATACACATATATTTTTAGGTTCAGGTTGATATTCAGGTTGAGAATGTGATACTCTATTGATACACACATTGCTTTGTCTGTATCTTTCATGTATATTCAATCTGTATGTCTTTTTGGTACATGAATGACTCAAGGACACTATTATTTCAAATATTTGTGTCCTAGTCTATTGGAAACTTCCAAGTGACATATTTATTCTTTATTTTGTTATGACATATTTCTGTCATACTTGCCATGCTTTTTCATAACATTTCTAGGGGATATTTTTCTCCTGTTTTTTACTTTATTTTATTCTTGAGGCTTACAGATGAATATTTGTAGCAACTTTAACCAGCATTTGCCCTGCTCATGTTTCTGTATGTACAGATATGTGTTGTTGAGTCTTCAAAAAGTAGTCCTTTTGTTACAGAATATGGTGTCAGTGGAACAACATATGCACCTGAAGGTATAATCTTTGACAAGGCAGGGGTGCAGGTACGATTTTTTTCTTTCTTTCTTTCTCATACTTATGCATTCATGCAGAAGCAAAACACATCCCATTTGAAACTAAGTGATTAGCTAATATAATGAAAGTGAAATTCTTTCAAAGCAGGAGCCTTAACTTCCTCATCAAAGATCCGATCGAGGATCTTGAGTGTTATATATGTTGTGTTTATTTCTTTGTTGCAAGCATCCCCACTGCTTGATTTTGAAAATATTTTTGCACAAGCAAAGACTGAATTAAATTGAGCCCGTTCTGTGATGTATTGTTGCAAAGCATGAATTTATTGTCGATATTGTAGCTTATGTAATTTAATGAGTGTATGCATAAGTATATACATATTTATTTTGATATAAAACAATGTGGCATTTGATTGTTTTGCAGCTTGACACTCCAGCTCAATTGCAATGTCTTCTTCACATGGCAATGTGTTCTGCTCTTTGCAATGAATCAACCCTGCAGTATAATCCTGATAAAGGGAAATATGAAAAAATTGGTGAGTCAACTGAAGTAGCGCTACGTGTTTTGGTAGAAAAGGTATGTGTCTGTACCTTTCCTCAAGTCTCCTATGCTTGAAGCTCCTTTCTTACTCAAGTATACTTCTTGGTCATTTGTATCTTTAGGTCGGGCTCCCTGGTTATAATTCTATGCCGTCAGCATTGAATATGTTGAGCAAGCATGAGCGTGCGTCTTACTGTAACCACTATTGGGAGGAACAATTTAGAAAGGTGTGGTTCAGCAAGTTTGTTACCTTTCTTTTCTATTTATTTTCTTCCATTCATATGCTTTAGGAAAGTAAAAATATTGAAGAATATCGATAATGGTTTTGAAATATTCTTCATGCCTTTCTAGTTGATCTGAATACACTATTATACAAGCAAGGTTTCCATAAAATTCAAGGAAACACACAAACCCAAATAAAAAATAAATTATACACAATGATGTAGACAGGTACACCTAATCTGGGCACTATCTAAAACAAAGCAAGATAAACTAGATTGAAATAGTTTGATTACCAAGGGTGAGATTTCATCCAACTAATATCAAATTTATTCTGAATGTCTATTGTTTGTGATGGCTTTCAGTATTTACTCTCACTCTTTGAGCTTGATGTTTTGCAGTTAGATGTTTTGGAATTTTCTCGAGATCGGAAAATGATGAGTATTCTTTGCAGCCGGAACCAGCTGCATGTTTTATTCTCAAAGGGTGCTCCAGAAAGTATAATCTCTAAATGTACAACCATTCTATGCAATGGTGATGGTTCTGTCATGCCACTCACTGCTGATATTCGAGCAGAGCTGGACTCCAAGTTCAACAGGTTAGGTTTTATCATTTATCATGTTATCTGCATATATACACTATGTTTTGTCTAGGTTTTACCTTCCTTTTTGGGCTTAATTCCAAATAGGCAAGATTAAGAAAAATTTAAAAACATTGCTGGTTTACTGTTACCAGCTTTCCTTGCAAGGGAATTGATTCCCATATTTATTAGCAAAGTGTAAGGAGTCCGTTAGTTATATAATCCACATCCCTTGTTCAGGGTACTGGGGCAGTGAGTTAAGATCTGAAACAGCTTATAAATTGAAAATTCAAGTTTTTGAATATTATTTGTTAGTATTCTTTTTTTAGAAATCATATATATTTTAATTTTATATATAATTTTTATTTTGATATAATTACACATCACCTGATTTCACAGTCCCATCTAACCAGTTGAACTTGTTGAACCTGAATTCGAAATTTGACATGGGTCCGCCCCACTTCCACTTAGTGGTGTTTGTACCGAGATATTTTCAACAAAAATAATCTTGCGACTTCTGCAACTTAAGTGACATGCGACCATTACGGCCTACAAAGAAGAGAATCTTTTTATCCTTTTAGGGAGATACTGGATGGACTAGTTTAGTTCAAAAAACAAAGGGTTAGATCCTTTTGTTACCCTTTATAATAAGGCCTCTTTTATTATGTAGAACATAAAAATAAAATGAAGCAATACTAAATAGAGAAAAGGATTATGATTTATTTTTGTACTAAAGAAATTTGAAAAAGAGAACACACCAAACTAAGAGGACTTTTTTGTTGTCTGAAGTTTTTAGACAATTGCAGGAATCTGGTTAGAATTGGTGGAAACATAACGCGTTAACTATAATTTTGATTCCTTTAATTTTGACTTTGTGCGATTTTGGTCCCTTAATAACTTTTTGAGCGATTTTAATTTCAACTTTTTAATTGTTACAAGTCCATTTATGATTCATCCCTTTCTACTAATGTAAAACTCTAAAAATCTCGCAATCTACAAAATTTTTATAACTTGAATTGTTAAATAATTTTAATCTTTCTTTGACTTAAAAGCTCACTAATTAAAGTATAAATCTTTCTGAGTTAAAACTCACTAATTTTATCAACAAAAAAAAAACAGCACTAATTAAAATATCAATCTTTAATCCTATACTAAAATTGAAACTTTCCCTCTTTAAATAAACCCACATTTAATCTTCGCAATTTTCTTAACTTTTCTAATTTTTTTAATTTTTAAAACTATTTCAATTTTAAATTCATAACCGAGTCCCATTTATTAAAAAAAAATACTTTAAGGTTTTTCGGGGAGAATTTGACAGTAAGATCATATTTCCTTAACTTTTAGTGATTTAATTGGCTCAAAAAGTTTTAGTGACCAAAATTGTAAATATCCCAAATTAGAGGAACAAGAAGTGTAATTAAGCCAGCCATAAAGGAACTTAGTGTCTCACACTCCGTTTTCTTGTTTGTCGTGAGGGTGATGACGCTTCTCGTATCAGTTTTTGGCCATATTATATTCTTAATACAGTTCCATTTTGAAATTCTGATCTAACTTTTAGACGTAAATAATGTCTGTTGACTCTTATTGTCCTCTGCTCTATCCATTTTTGGTTTTAAACTCTTTTCCAAACACCCCTTCATATGTGTTGTGAACATACATTTTGTTGGGCAGTTTTGCAGGAAAAGAAACATTGAGATGCTTAGCTTTGGCCCTCAAGTGGATGCCCTCGGATCAACAGAAGCTGTCCTTTGATGATGAGAAAGATCTCACATTTATTGGATTGGTATGCTCTATTTACAATATAATACAAGGTTTAAATCTTGTTTTTAAGTTATAACAATGTCTACCCTTCATGCCTAGTGCATGATCTTTTTCCTTCTTTTTATAATGCTCTCTTTAGCTTACTTTTATACGGAATGGTTAGGCTGAGTCGTCCAATGGAGCTATCTTCCTTAATATATGTTTTTATGCCTCAACATGTAGAGTAAGATGAATGTGCTTTTCTAATTAGAGATATAGACATATGTGAATGTCAGCAGCAACTGAAGCAAGGAATAAACTCAGAAATACATTATTAATGTAGCTTGACTTGAATTAAATTTTATATGCAATGTGCTAGGAGATGCGGTTCTTAAAGTGATTAAGAATGGTTTGGTCCTTGTTCAAATTAAAAAATCATATGAAAAGTTGGCGGTTTTTCTTCCGGAAATTATTTTGCATGATTAAAATGGAAAATGGGGCATCATATTCAAAATGAAGAGGAGTGCTAGCAACACACTCTCTAACACACATTTTTCAACATTCACTCTTTTATTGGTTAAAATTTTTATGTGCTCCACCAAATCACGTGGGTCCCATGTAACTTAGGTGAGACCCATATGAATAAAAACCAATAAAAAAGTATGTGTTGGAACGTTTGTGTTAAAGATTAGGGCTAACTTGAGAATCAAACCGGTTGGATTGAGAGATTAACTCTCGGCACCTGTTACAGCAGTTTTGTTGCTAAAATATATGTACAGCTAATCATATGAACACATACTAGGAAAGAACTAAATTAGGGGAAAATAGGAAAATCTCAATAGGCTTCAATAACCCTTTTCTTTTTTTAATTTTGATCTGTTTTCTAAATGTTTGTTTTACAATATTAACCTTCTCTTTCTGGGTTTTCGTTATACCTTATGTAGGTTGGGATGCTGGATCCACCAAGAGATGAAGTAAGAAATGCCATGCTTTCTTGCATGACTGCAGGCATTCGTGTTATAGTTGTCACTGGAGATAACAAGGTTCTTAAAGTTCCAAAAGCTTTCTTGTTCATTTTTTTCTTCAATGTTCTCCATGTCTCTTCTAATGTTACTTCTTACTTAATCAGTCCACTGCTGAGTCACTTTGCCGCAAGATAGGTGCTTTTGACCATTTGATAGATTTTACCGAACACTCTTACACTGCTTCTGAGTTTGAAGAACTTCCAGCACTGCAGCAAACTATAGCATTGCAGCGTATGGCACTTTTTACCAGGTATATTATCAGATTATGGCATGAATAGAAGCACAGTTGCGGTTTTTGTTCATTCTTTTGTAGATCAACTACTCATATATTAATAGTTGCATGTCTTCATTTATTTGTTAGGGTCGAGCCTTCTCATAAAAGGATGCTGGTTGAAGCATTGCAGCACCAGAATGAAGTGGTATGGTTGCTTCCACATTCACAACATTAGCTGTGATTACTAACTAGTAAAGGATGTCATAAAAAAACAAACTAGTAAAGGTTTTTCCTTTGGGTGTTTTTTTTTGTTTCCTGTCTTCAGATGTCTCTAGTTCTCCCATTCTTGTTGTAAAAAGCCCTCTTCATCAGAATATAGTTTGTTGTATGGCACTTTTCCCGCGGATGGGTTGTGAGGATCATATATCTTTAGCTACAATCCTTCTAATCTTACACCTATAGATGTTAGTCAAATTGTCGATGGAAAGATGCACAGCATAGCTAACCCTAGAGAAGATATAGAGTGTCTGGCATACCAGAGATAGCATGACATTGTAAATACTTTCTAGTACCCACTTAAGTGCTCAAAATTAAAGACACTTTCGCCATACCATTGCTATGAAGTACAGCTAACAAGTCAATAATAGTCCAGGGACATGACAAAGAGAAAAGTACAGTACCAAATGAGTGATTGAGGCTGGAAAATCACTGGGCTGCTGGACAATGCAACAGAATGCATGAAAAGAGTCTTGTGAAGTGCTGATAGGGGAGGGACAAAGATGAGAAGAGCAAAACAGGTTTACAAACATGTCTGCCCGGCTGGTGAACCCTTTCCTTTATCTGGTGCAAAATGGGGATTTCAATGCACGATAAGTGGTTCTCCCTAATTTTGAAGGGTTCTGTGCCTGAAGTTGAAAACAGAAGTGGTTGCAGTGGGTTTTCTTTAAAGAAAGGGGGTTTGGAACCCTAAAAGGCTCCTATGCATTAAGGAAAAATTACTGTGATATCCATAAAGTAATGGTCAAGGAAACTCAGAAGGGTAGGAAAATATGGATTTTGACCCTGTACATGGCATGACAAACCCAATGAGTAGCACTACAATGACTATAGTTAGTGCCCTTGATGTGCACAACAAAAAGGTCAGCATGATGGAACATCATAAGGGTGGGAAAATATGGGTTTCGACCCTGTACATGGCATGACAGACCCAATGAGTAGCACTACAATGACTATAGTTAGTGCCCTTGATGTGCACAACAAAAAAGGTCAACACGAGGGACCATCATTTATGGCCGGGGCCGTAAAACAATGCAGCTGCACCACGGAAAGCTATAGCTCTTTTAACTACTCTAGGCCCTAAATTTTTTTAGTTTGTTGTATCATATTAATCGTGGACAACTGGACATTATTATTTCTACAATTACTAAAAGCATTTCTTTCAAATTTGGGGAAATTCACAATGTTAATCTTTTAGGTTGCAATGACTGGTGACGGAGTCAATGATGCACCTGCCCTGAAGAAGGCAGACATAGGAATTGCTATGGGTTCAGGGACTGCTGTTGCTAAGGTGTCATCAACCGTCCATACTTCCCCTCTTTATTCCTTTTCTAGTCAATAATCCTGAACAGTTTGATGTTTTTCTCCTTTTATTTGTTTACAGAGTGCTTCAGACATGGTCCTGGCTGATGACAACTTTGCCTCAATCGTTGCGGTATGCTAGCATATCTATTGGTCTTGTCAAGTTTCTTTTCCTTCTTTGTGTATTACTTTATTTCCCTTTCCTCTTGAATAGAAAAGAAATTTCCTCATACAACTTCAGAATCTCCGTCTCTGTGTAGGCCGTGGCAGAGGGAAGGGCTATATACAATAATACAAAGCAGTTTATTAGATACATGATTTCTTCCAACATTGGTGAAGTAGTATGTATATTTGTGGCTGCAGTGCTTGGAATACCTGACACCCTTGCCCCTGTGAGTGTAGAGTATTATTTAGCAATTGATTTCATAATAAAAGAGATTAAAAGGAATTGTATTATATTTTTTTGTTGATTATCTCATAATGCTAATTTTTTAATAATAAATACTTCAGCCCCATATAAATTTTCGAATTTTTTATAATTATTTTCCAATACTCTGGGCCCTGGCACTTATTGCTGGTTCTTCTTAATTAATGTATTTTCATTGGAAAATCCTAGAATGTAACTTGAAGGTGGCAGACAGTGTGAGTCCTCACAAAATGAGTTTTCATTTTTGGTTCAGTGAATAATCTAGCTTTAATATTTTTCATTTTATTTTCTCTAATCCTACCAGGTCCAGTTGCTTTGGGTCAATTTGGTTACTGATGGATTGCCTGCTACTGCTATTGGCTTCAACAAGCAAGACTCTGATGTGATGAAGGTTAAGCCTCGAAAGGTACTCTACTAACAGTTCATTGTCAGAGACCCAGAGTTGTATTTGATTTGGTCGTTCAAAACTTTAAGAATGATATGTTATGGTTAAAAAGTTATTTGATTGATATCAAAATGATATCATCTCTCTCAAACCTTACCTGTCAAATAGTCAATCACATTAAATTGTAGGCAAAAGGCTAAAATCCTCCAAGTGAACTTTGAATGCTAATACAAAAATTGTAATTAGCCGAAAATTGCTGATGTCATAAAAAAGATCATCGTTCAAAAAATTCCCAATCATCCTCTTAGTTTGTCACATTTATTCCATTTTGCATCTACAGGTGAATGAAGCAGTTGTTACAGGTTGGCTCTTCTTTCGGTATTTGGTTATTGGAGGTAACCACAATATCTCAATCTCGTTTGTTTTTTCTCAACTTTGTGAAATTATCGAAGCATATGCTGGAAACGTTGGAACTTGGGGATATGTTCTTCTTATGATGAAAGGGTTCATGCTCTTAACATTTTTCATGTTTGCTTCATTAGTTGAATAATGTTAAATCTTTAATGTTTGATGCAGCTTATGTTGGGCTTGCCACTGTTGCCGGCTTTATTTGGTGGTTTGTTTACGCTGATAGTGGCCCTAAACTACCATACACTGAACTGGTGAGATATTATCGTATACTCGTTTGTGGGCTGTGCTTATGAGTCCTGAGTATTTTCTTTATAGATGATAAAGTCTGAGGAGATGTGACACAATATGCAAATAGCTCTGTATTGTGTCATGAAATAAAAGAAATTCCAAACTTTAACAGATACATTCAGGAAAAAAAAATTAATCATAAAATGATTCAAATAGATATAAACAGAAATTGATGTTGTTGATTGAACTTAAATTGGGCTTTTACTTCTTTCCTCGTGCAATTTTTTCTGATAGTCGATAGAGAAGAAAATTTTATGGAGATATGAGAGAAGTACATATAGATAAGGATTGCAATATGGTTTTATTTCCTTTCCTTTTTTTATTCTACTTACTATTTTCTTATTAATAATTAATGATGAGTGTGTCAAATCTGCTCCAAATATCATTACTGATATTTGAGCAGATCGTAGGTATGTTTCCTTTTAATGTCAGCAGAATTGTTTCTTAGTTTAGAGCCAATTTTGCTCCTATATTAGAAGCTCTTCAGTTTTAAAATAAGTTTATCTACTCTGTTCTTTTAAGATGCAACAACATTCAAATAATATTATTTTCTGATATGATTGAAGTTGAAGGTAAAATAGAGTAAACAAGCAATGTAGCTACTTTTTGCTCCTGTATTAGAAGCTCTTCAGTTTTAATCATCTTGGATAAGTTTTTCTACTCTCTGTTCTTTTAAGATGCAACGACATTCAAATAATATTATTTTCTGATATGATTGAAGTTGAAGGTAAAATAGAGTAAACAAGCAGTGTAGCTACTATAGAGGCTCCTAAATCTTTTTGCATTGTCAAAAACAAAACTCCCTTGAAACAAGCTAGTGCACCCATGAAAATCACTTGTTGGAATCATTGATAGATTAGACTTGAAAATCATCATTGATACTCAACGATGATCACTATTAAAGAGCATCATATAATTTGAACACAGGATTAGTTGTTTCAAGATTTGCTTCAAGCCATGACAATGTATTTTTGTACATGTAGATACAAATGATTTTGTTGTCTTCATTCTAGTAATAAGTGCTCCTTTTTGTCTACAAGTAGTACAGGGAACATTTGGGTAAACAACTTCATTAAGTGTTTATTATCTAAGTTATATAATGATGGTTTGAGGGAAAACTTTGCACAGGTTCTGTATAAGTTGTTTCTGTAAGCTACTCTAAAGAGCTTATGAAAATTACATATAAAATGAAAGCAACTTATGTGCATATTATAAGGTATTTTATAACTTTTCCCAATATTTGCACAAGTTATCATGTCATAAGATAAGATCTTCCAAACATCCCCTAAATCTATTTCAGGTATCCTTAGTTTGACTCTTTTCCCCTTCCAGATGAATTTTGACACTTGCCCAACCAGGGATACAACTTATCCATGCAGTATATTTGAAGATCGACATCCATCGACTGTAGCAATGACTGTGCTTGTTGTTGTTGAGATGTTCAATGCTTTGAACAATCTTAGTGAAAATCAATCCCTCCTGTAAGTAATTCTATCCAATTTAATTTAACTTCAGATTTTTGTTCCTTCCTGGTTCCTGCATATTAATTGAAGGATATTGGATGTTACTCTTAAATATCAAATCATTCATGTGCTTTTGTCTGTCGATTCATTCAAATAGTTAGTTGGTGACATGGTATCAAAGTTTCTATGACCAAGTGATCATAGGTTTGATCATTGTTGCTTCTTTTGTATGAAATTTGTTTTCTGCACAAGATAAGATATAGTATGTACAATGTCTACGCCTTAAGCCCAAAGACTCTTGTATGGAGGGACATACTAAATACAAAGTCATTCAAGTTCTTTCACCCATAAGTCGAAGTTTTTGAGTTGGTTCACAAGTTCACAACAGTCACAAAACTAGTAGGGTAGGAAGTTGTTAAAATTCATAGACCAAGAAAATGAAATCTTAACAAACTGAACTGAATACACAAGAGGCCATTCATAGAAGTGACAAACAATCGCAAATTGTTGAACACAGTTGCAGCTGTTAGATTCTGTTAACAGAATCCTACCTACTAGAATCTTCTTTAATGTGCAGGACATGAATAAGCCATAACCTAATCTAGTGACCAAGACCTGAGTCCACCATGTAAACAAAGTTTGATTCACGTATTTTTGAATTATAATTAGGAATTGAAACAGCAACTTTTGCTGTAACGAATATTTAATTTTTAATATGATATAACAATGACAATATTCATTTCTCTTTCAGGGTTATCCCTCCCTGGAGTAACTTGTGGCTTGTTGGTTCTATAGTCCTTACTATGCTTCTTCACATACTCATTTTGTATGTTCGCCCACTGTCAGTTCTTTTCTCTGTAAGTAATTATCTGAAACAACGATTGCCACTATATTTTCTTGAAATGACGACTTTATATTTAACCCGTTCTTTAAGAATCAGATTATTTTATGACCATTTGTCTTGGCAGGTAACACCATTATCTTGGGCTGACTGGATGGCTGTCCTCTATCTTTCTCTACCGGTATGTAGTTTTATTCATCTTCCTCTATGATATATTTTTGGCCCTTGTATTCCATCCTTGTGCTAACATTTAGGTAGATAATTCCTTGAATGAGCACCATGGTGAGTGTACTATGTCTTTGAGTTTTGGAACCCTGTGCTTTTAGCTTTGTTAAATATGTTTGGATCTCATCCCAAAAGCTAGCTCAAAGGAGGAGGGGACTCAAGCATATTTATACAATCGACAACTTGGGAACCTGAGCGATGTGGGACTAACAACAACCTACAAACAACTTCAAAACCAACTTCAACACCCACCCTCACGCCTAGCATGGGCCTGGGTCCAATTCCCACATCGCAATCCTTAACCCCGCTCTGATACCACTGTTGGGTCATGAGGGGAGCCTGGGGGACCGCACACATCGATGCTAGAACAACCGCACAAGCAAGAGAGACGCCACACTCTTACCCAAAACCTTAAGGCAATGGGTTTATGGGTCCTCTTACTTATAAGGTGTTCAACCTTTACACTTTTATCCGATGTGGGACATATAACTCACACTTGTACATAACAACACTAGAGGTTGAACACCTTATAAGTAAGAGGACCCATAAACCCATTGCCTTAAGGTTTTGGGTAAGAGTGTGGCGTCTCTCTTGCTTGTACGGTTGTTCTAGCCTCGATGTGGGCGGTCCCCCAGGCTCCCCTCACGACCCAACAGTGATACCAGAGCTCTCTGGTTATGTACCTTCCGCTGTTTTGAATTAGGGTTTCAGCCGCCGCGAGCGGTGACCCACTGTTGTTGTTAAACGCAGTCAGAGTGACTGCTACCGGAACCACCACCGGTGATATGGCCATACCACCGTGATCGGGACCCTCCGATCTGCCCTTGTTCGAAGTTTCTCCGTCACCGGGTTTCACGCGCCGCCTCTGTCAGCCCATCCAACCGGTGCGTGTGTGTCACGCATTGCCCTCTGAACACCTGTTTGCGGCGGTGCTTGTTCCAGTAGATTCGTATTTTGTTTCTGGTTCTGTTGGGACACCTTCCAGTTTTTTGGGTCTCACGTTTGAGGTGCGTTTCGGTGATTTTTCGCTTCAGCTGTCTGTTCTTGAGGTTCTTTACCCGTTGCTGCAACTGTTGACCCGTTGAGAAGGTCTTTTGAGGTGTCCTTGTTGTTGGCTTCTTTTTTTGGTGAATTATTGTTGTGTTTTGCATCCATTGTGCATATCTGCACATTTATCACTATTGTTTACAGTTTGCTTATTCCGTTGTGTGTATTTGATGGCTTCCCAAAAGGTTTCAACTTCGGTTACATTGGCTCATTCCAGTAATTCTACGGTTTGCATCTCACTCTATGGGATCATGGATTTTAGATTCGGGTGCTTCTGATCATGTAGTTGGTAATCCGTCTCTTATTTATAATTTGTCACCTAAAATACCTCACAGCATTACCCTTGCTAACGGTTCTAAGGCACAAGTTACCGGTATTGGTCAAGCGTCACCCCTGCCATCTCTACCTTTGGATTATGTGTTATTTGTGCCTGGCTGCCCCTTCAATTTGATTTCAATCAGTAAGCTTACTAGTTCTCTCGATTGTTCCATAACATTTACTTCTGGTTCTTTCTTTATAAAAGACCAAAGTACAGGAAATAAAATTGGAGCAGGCTCTAAACAACAAGGTCTCTATTACCTTGAACCACCTTCACCAACTGTATGCAATGTTTCTGCATCTCCAGATATCATTCATCATCGTTTGGGTCATCATCATCCAAGTTTAGATAAGTTGAAAGTGTTGGTTCAACAACTTTCACATTTAAAATCTCTTGATTGTGAGTCGTGTCAGCTTGGCAAACATGTTCGGACATCTTTTCACAATAGTGTCAATAAAAGATCCAAGCATGCCTTCGATATTGTGCATTCTGATATTTGGGGTCCTAGCCGTGTTCCCTCTAATTTAGGATACATGTATTATGTTACATTTATCGATGACTTCTCGCGATGTACTTGGATAACCTTATTGAAGGATCGTTCAGAATTGTTTGGTGCATTTAAGACTTTTTGTTTAGAGATAAAGACTCAATTTGGGAAAACAATCAAAGTTTTGAGAAGTGACAATGCCAAAGAATACTTTTCTGCACAATTCAACTCCTTTTTGATTTCTCATGGTATCACACATCAGTCTAGTTGTCCGCACACAGCGCAACAAAATGGTGTTGCTGAGCGGAAACATTGTCATCTAGTTGATACAGCTCGAACCTTATTGATCAATGCTCATGCACCTTTAAAATTTTGGGGTGATGCGGTTCTGACAACCTGTTATTTGATCAACCGCATGCCATCATCAGTTTTGGATAATGAGATTCCACATTCTCTCTTGTTTCCTAAGGACCCCTTGTATTCTGTCCCACTTCGGGTTTTTAGCTCTGATACCACTGTTGGGTCATGAGGGGAGCCTGGGGGACCGCACACATCGATGCTAGAACAACCGCACAAGCAAGAGAGACGCCACACTGTTACCCAAAACCTTAAGGCAATGGGTTTATGGGTCCTCTTACTTATAATGTGTTCAACCTTTACACTTTTATCCGATGTGGGACATATAACTCACACTTGTACATAACAACACTCCCCCTCAAGTGTGAGTCAATCTATTCATCATGCTCTCCCTTCAAGCGGAAGCTCTTGCTTGCTTGTATCGCCGTTGCTGGTTTCTCCGCAAACGGACCGACACTGCTTTGTACCGCCGTTGCTGCATTCTGCGCAAACAGACCGGCTGCCTCGGTCGTACCTTCGTCGAACCGGGGCTTTGATACCACTCTGCAAACGGGCCGACACTGCTTTGTACCGCCGTTGCCGCTTTCTGTGGAAACGGACCAGCTGCCTTGGTGGTACCTTCGTCGAACCAGGACTCTGATACCATGTTAAATTTGCTTGGATCTCATCCCAAAAGTTAGCTCAAAGGAGGAGGGGACTCAAGCATATTTATACAATCGACAACTCGGGAACCTGAGCGATGTGGGACTAACAACAAACAACTTCAAAACCAACTTCAACAAGCTTAGAATATTAATAAGCCATATTAATATATATCATAATGACCAAAATTTGCTAGATAGCTAAAAGTTACCAAGACTTATCGAGTTGTGCTTTCTTCATATGCGGAAAGTATGGGGGTGCTATTAGAAGTATTTATTTGCAGTTGTTCCGCTCGAAGTTGTGGAGTCAGAATCCCATATTAACTTAAATAACTAATGTATTGAGCATTTGCAATACTAACTTGTCAGGCTTTATTTATTAGTAACCATAAAGTTGGCTGCAATTCTTAATTTGAATTTTAATAACTAGATTAGGGCTTGATATTTGCTTTTGCTTTCTTCATTTTTTTTTGTTCATACAAGTTGGTTAAATTTCGGCTGGTGACAATCTTCATTCTTATCTGTTTATATTTTATGCCTTACAGTCATATGCCCTTTCAGACTTTCACTAAAATGTTAGGAAATAGTTTATATTATTTAGCACTACCAATATGAACAATTCTTGAAACTGGAAGTCTATCTGGGGAAGAAAAGTGGTTTTTATCTTTTTGAGCTTCTGCACTTTTACCCTTTTAACTTGCAATTGATTGCAACATTGGTTTGGTGGCCATCTAAAAGTAATTTGGTTAATTTTATGACTGCGTTGCACGTAATATTTGCATAAAGCTTTTTGTTGATTTTGATTATTGGGATCTCTCTTGAGGAATCGTTCACTGCCAAATGTTCAGTCCTGCAACTCATCAATGTGTTGTTTTATCCCTTGGTTTCTTTTCCAGGTTATAATCATTGATGAGATATTGAAGTTCTTCTCCAGAAATCCCAGTGGTAATCTTTATCTGATCATGTTAAATAATTACATTTTCCTGTTTCAATTAATAATTGCAAAAAATGCCATTTCATTGGTGCTTTGGTTTCTTTTCAGAGTTTTGTGCAAGAAATGATGGAAAAAACCAAAATGTTGTTTCCACTATTTTTTGCGCAAATCTTCAAAGAACGAAAAAGTAAAATAAAAACGATGTGTTATTTTTCTATTAAAAGTACCAGTTTTCAAAGTGGAAAATTGCAGGATTGTTGTCTCATTTTCATTGTTGAAAAAAGATATATCATGGTCGTATCTGTATAGTGTATAGCATTTATTGATGTAATCAAACATCTATATAAAAAATATTTTCCTTATTGCTTATATGGTAACAATTCCTATGGTTTTAGGTTTGAGGTTGAGATTATGGTTTAGGAGGACTGATTTACTTCCAAAAAGAGAAGTGCGTGATAAGTAAGATGTAGTGTACTATTCGGGGAAATTCTGTTCGCAAAGTATTTAAAGTGGTATCCATGATCTAGTCTAAATCGCCAACCTCCACATACATGTCCAGGAATTAAAAAGTACCATGAAAATACTGTATAATATTCTGAAAATGTCCGTGATGTAAAACAGCAAATATAGGTAACTACAGGCTTATATTATCATCAATTATTCATTCTCTTTAAGGTTTGTATTTAATCAATTTTGGTAGCATAAGAACAATAAAGGTCCTCATTTTTCCTTTTATTTTATGAGAATGTTGTATTTTGTCAACAAGTAACACGGAGCCTCATGTCAACTTTATCTTAGTCGCATTACATAATGCATATCTTTTTATGTGAATAACTTTCCGAGTATTTCCTCTCAAAAAAATCTTTCCGTGTATTATTAACATTCTAGATTGTAACCAAAAAAATAAATTATTCTATATAAGAAGGCCTGGTGGCACACGGTAGATGATTATATTTAGTGATTTTTTTAGGGATCATATTTAGTGATATAGTATCTGCATTTATAGATGATTAATTTCCATTTCGATTAGACTATATAGATGCTCCTGTTAGTTCTGTGGCTGGCTGTTGAAAGTTTTATTCCTTTGATTATGTTAGTTCATACCTTTAATTTCCACTGCGATTTCCTTAGGCTATATTTTAAATTATCCAACTGAACATTGGTCAACATTCTTCGGTTATGTACTTGAGTGGTACGTCATCTATCCTGTAATTAAATCCCTCAATAACAGGTGTGTTTAATCATATCGGCCGTATTTTATTTTTCATAAGCGTAGAAAAACATCACAAAAACCGAAGTACAAGGTAGGAGCTCGAATCATTTTATGATTTTATTTTATTTTTTTAACAAATCAAAATGATATATATAGATACTCAAAAGGGTTTCCAATCGCACAAGATGCGCAAAGAGGAAACACCATCAAAATGTCACATAATTACATAGTCGAATTGTCCATTAAATAATTACAAAAACATACCCATGCAAAGCAACAGGTTTTTCCACCAGTTTGTATAAGAGTAAGGTAAAGCCGCCTGATTTGATTTGAGCCACAAAAATGAATTCAACTTGACTTTTTCAATGAGAAGATACGGAGTAACGGTCGTGTTTTGGAACACACGGTTGTTCTGCTCCTTCCAAATCACCCAAACAGTTGCGAACCAAATCACAGTAAAAAAATAAATGAGAAGATCTTGGCATACCCGCCATCTTGGTAAACTGAGTAAAATGATGTCGAAACTCACCAGATGGAACCGAAAAGATTCCCAACCAAGATCGCACAAGAGTCCATAGAACGCTAAAAGTATTACAATGCAAAAATAGGTGAGTAGCTGATTCAATATCATCACAACCAGTCACACATGTGCCATCCGTCAGAAGAAAAATGCCTCTTTTGACGAGATTTTGCTTTGTAGGAAGCCGATTGCTGAGAAGTCGCCACACCATTAACGACACCTTTGAGAAAATATGTTTGCACCAAACATCATCAACCTGAGATCTGTCTGCAACTTCACATGTGTTTGTAATATAATTGTAATATAAGTTTATGATTGTTTTATGGGTCATGCTAACCGGTGCCCCCGGGGCACTGGTTAAGCATACAAAAAAAGGAATTTATTACCATAAAAGGAAACTTTGTTGACTTATTTATGGATTAATTACACAGTTTTCAATGCAATAATTACTATATAATTTCCCTTTTTAGTATCCTTAACCAGTGCCCCGGGGGCACCGGTTAGCATTTCCCTTGTTTTATAAATAAATAAAAGTATAAGTATGTATCTCAGTTTGGTTTGATTTGGATTGAATAGGAATAAATTTGAATGTTGAATTTGAAAATCAATTGAACTCAGGGACATATTGTCTTATGAGCTTATTTTGAGCTTACGAAAAATAGCTTATGCAAATAAATAAGATTTTATATTAATTCATAAGTTCTTGTCAAAAAAAATATTAATCATAAGTTTTTATTAACGAAAACTTTATCTTCATTAGTGGTTTTTTCATTATACTACTTTAAAAATCTTATGAATAATAAATAAAAGTTTATTTATTTGCATAAGCTCAATCCAAACGAACTATCTCAACTTTCAGATTTTTATTTTTGGCTTTTCATCATTTATATTGGATTCAAACAAATTATAAACACATTGGTCAAAACCTTCAGCTTCAGCCGCTTCCATTACCACCTTCCGCGCCTTTCGTCGTCCTTTCTCACCTTCTCCCGGAGTTGGCCAAAATCCAATTAATTACGATTATCGTGACTTTTCAGTTTCATAACATATACTGTATTTCTTAAATACAACATGCAATTTTTAAGAATTACATACACATTCAACATAAGTTTTCTTATACCGTGAATCTATCATAATTGTTATATTAGTTGACAATATAACTTTACATCGATGATGTATTAAAAAAATTATTTTTAAGTGTACTTTTGGATGACACCTGTTTTAAAGTACACTTTTGGATTGCAAAATTTTCACGTTATTTGTATTGCTATTTTGTTATAATTTTTAGACAATTTTTTCTCGTATTTTTATTGTGTTCTAACTCTCTTTGTTGCTTTATTTTTTCGTGTTAATATCTATTTTTATTTGTATATTTTTGATTGTTTAATAATTATTTTAAAAATGATTGTTCAAATAACATATACTTCATTCACACATATATTTTAGGGTTAAATATGTTTTTGGTCCCTATAAAATTGAGACATTTAAGTTTAGTCCTTACTTAGGCCCGTTTGGTTTGAGCTTATTTTGAGCTTATGAAAAATAGCTTATGTAAATAAATAAGCTTTTATTTTAATTTATAAGCTCTCACTAACGAAAATTTATCTTCATAAACTACCTTAAAAACTTATAAATAATACATAAAAACTTATTTATTTGCATAAGCTGTTTTATATAAGCTCTAAAATAAGTTAATCCAAACGGGCCCTTAATTTTAATAGTTTTTTTAGTACTTAAAAAAAATTATGTACTCAATATCAGTCCCTCCACAATTCAAATTTGTTTAATTTATGCTTAAACTCTTGAGTTTTTAAACAATTTTTGTAGACGTGTTAAAAACATTACTAAAAGTTCCTCTGCAAAAAATTGTCGCAAAATTTGATTTCGACGTCCAGATTTTGTTAATTTTATCTTTAACTTTTGCCGTTTTAAAAATTCATATTTAATTTGTTTCAAGTTAAAAAAATCTAAATTTTGGTAAATGAACCTTTCATAGTGTTCTAAACTTGTCTTAAAAAAATCGTTCAAAAATTTAAGAGTTGGATAATTAAACAAACTTTGTTGTAACAGGGACTAAAATTAGAAGTAATTTTTTTTTTGTAAGGACTAAAAAGCCTATTAAAATTAAGTAAGGAGTAAACTTAAAAGTTCCCAATTTTATAGGGACTAAAAACATATTTAACGTAAGTGATGTTTGAGGTGTGAAAATTTCATCCTTGGTCTACGAGTTGGTCCGTAGACTATATTAGTTTATTAAAAAGATTGTGATTAAAACATCTAAATTGTTTAATTTTTTTAGTTTAGTCTGCAGTCCATTTAATTTTTTTATCAGATCTTTTAGTTGTTATTTTAATTTTCTGGTCTCTATTCAATTTTTTTATCAGATCTTTTGCTTGTTATTTTAATTTTATGGTCTCTATTCAATTTTGTTAATTTATTATTCTTAGTCCGCAGAATAATGTGTTGTGGACAAAGAAGACGTAATTTCAATTGAATTATTTTAATCTAATCCTCAAATTTGTAGGAAATTTTCGAGTTTAATTGTGGTAGGTTGACAATCCAAATTAATTTTGGACACACGACCAATCAAAACATTTTAAATTGACACGTCAATTAAATTATTGCTCTGTTTTTAATTAACGTGGCAATTCAAAATGTTTTAATTGGTCGCGTGTGCAAAATTGTTTTGAACTGTCAATCCACCATCATTAAACTCATTAAATAATAACTAATACATCATCAAATTAGAATATGAGTTCAAAATTTTAAACTTATTACCGAGCCAATCACTTTCATGTTGAATCGGGCTTGATCCGATCGAACATGAATTTATGTCAAATAGAGATTGTGTGAGGTTGAATAAAAAATCTTAAGGAATTGTGTGAGGTTGAATCACCAAATTGATTAGGTTAAGAACTTAAAATCTAACTACATGATACAAATAAAAATGGAAGATAGATGGACACATCAACATCCATCTTTCCATTAAGGGTTATGTTAGGGCACTAGTTAAGGAAGTAAAAATAGATTGTTTTTTATTTAAAACAACTTTTTTACTTTTATAAAGTTGAACATTCTACTTTTCACCACTTTTCAATATAAAATTTCTATATTAATTTTTATTAACTAGTATCCCAGAACACTAGTTAACATTTCTCTCCATATAATATATAAAGCAAATCAACTTAGAAAAGCTATCCTTTTATTTTATCTATATAACATATAAAGCAACTAATCAACTTAGAAGAGCTATCCTTTTTATTTTACCTTCATTGAGCTTCACTCCTTTATCTTTCTTTTTTTAATCGATAGTGTTACATACACTAACCAAAATCTTGTCATTCTGATTTGTTTTTCTCCCACTTGACTCGTATCTTGGAGTTATCTTCCACTTAAGACATATAGACGAGACAAGCTTAATAAATCGTCTTTCCCCGTCTGTTGTATGTATTCCCCACCATATTAACACAAAGGGGAATTAGAGATATTCTAAGTTTGTCATGGTGAAAATAACTCAGTTGGCAGGGACATGCATTATTATATGTAGAGGTTGGGGTTTGAACTCCGGACATCTCACTTATTCACCTTAAAAAATGTGAATTCTAACCACTAGACTACTTGACCAAAAAAAAAAAAATTCTAATTTTAACATTCGGTCTTTATAAGATAAAATCTATATCTCCTACATTTTAAAAATAGATCACATATATTAATATTAATATGATAACTTACATAGATTTTACTCAATAAAAAATGAATTATTGAAAAAACTTATTAATATGATAATTATGTTTAACAGATCACATATATTAATATTGATAAAAATAACAAGGTCGTGTCATAACTCATTTGTCATCTATTAAACATAATTATATATTAATCTAAGCTTTTTAACATCGTTACGAAAATTTTCAGATATTTAAATATACATGTATTCATTGACCATTTCCTAAAAAAAAAATGTATTCATTGACAATCAAATTGTATTCAAATATTTAAGTAATATTCATTAATAAAAATTTGTGTTCAAAAATTGGTAAATAATGTTGTATTCGAATATAGAAATATATGGTTAATGTTGTTTAAAATATGATTAATTGTGTTTAATTAATGGTCAATAAATTGTGAAACATTGTTATATTCATTAACTATCTACTCAATAAAATTAACCACATATTTAAATTGTGATAATTATTCAATTAGATGTTAATTTTCTATTTTAAAATAACACAATTCTTTTACTAATATACCATCCTTCCACAATATACACTTTTTAGTGAAACATTTGCCTCATTTATATGTCGTTTAAAATATCAATAAATTTTTATTTTTTTTCCTATTATACTTTCATTACCTTTTTTTTGACAGGTATTACTTATATTTTGTAATTTTTTTTATACCATCAATGGGGGTAATTTTATAAAGTAAATCATGACTTCTCCTTTTAATATAAAATTATTTACTTTTTAATCCATTTGTCATTTGATAAAGTAACTTATATTGTGAAACATATGGAGTATTGTTGAATTCCTGTAAATGAGATATACTTATATGAGTTTAATTTTGATATAGCAAGTTTGAACTTTTTTACATGTTATAAGCAATCATATGTACACCTTAAGACATTTTTGAGTTTAAGTTAGCATTTTTAACAATCTAATAATTGTAATTGATTTAATTCAAAAATTAATTATATTGTACATACTAATTAATTATATTTTTATTTATTTATTATTAAAATGACAATTATGGTTATTAGAAAGTTATTTTTGGCATAATGTAAAAAAAAAGTGATTATATTTTTTTTTAAAAGTTAACATTATTCATTTTTCTTTCTCTCTCAAGTTGTTGATGGTGTATTTGAGTGTCCAAAGATAACTCTTAACAAAAAATATGGGATAAGAGGAAGAATTGAATTGCATTGAGATATATGAGATATGAAGTACCAATGACAAACATCTAAAACAAAAAAAAAAAAAAAAAAAAAAAAAAAAAACAAAAACAAAAAAAAAAAAAAATAGAAATCAAAATTACCAGAACATGAAAATGAAATCATCATCAATTCTCAAGAGAGATTAATTTTGATGATTCTACAAAACAACATTTCTCTTTCCAACAGCATAGCTTCTACTTCTTGGATAAGAATTTACCACAACCGGAACATCACCTTCACCCATATCATCACTAGGCTTTTCCTCATCAATCCGACCCATACCAACACTAACGGATTTGGGTAACCCGTTTGAAGAAACGGGTTTTGCTTCTAGTTCTTGGTGTTGTTTGAGAACCAAATCCATATCAATTCGGTTACCCAAAGTCCTAGCTGAAGCTGCTCTCATTAACTCAGCAAAATCTTCGTTATCACCACCACCACCGGATCGAGAAGTTACCGCGCTGTAACTTCGCGGTAAATTCTCGAATCTTCCAGTAGGATTGCTGTAATTCATGTTGTTACCGCACTTTGTTATGCTTCTTACGTACATGTCTTTTGCTTTTACCAACACTCTTATTGGTGTTGTTATTATTCTCACTATCTTGTTTTGTTTTTGCTCTTTCCCACTTTTCCTCATCTCCAAGGTGGCTTCAAGTTGAACTAAAAAACATACAACAAATTTAATAGGAGTGGGTGAAATGAAGAGGAATTTATATAGTTAATTAATAAATAATATAAGGAAGGTAGGTATGAAGATATATTCACAGCACACCTGATAAGAAGGGAAGAAAACCTTAAGATTAGATAAGACCAAAGTTGTTGTGGAACGTGTTAACCTATAACATTATTGTAATCATTATAGTCTATTATTATTTTAAGGTGGTTTGTCCTTCAATTCAACTTAGTAGTATTCCATTTTGACTTTTTCATACAAGAAAAATACTAGAATTTCCCATGATTCGTCCTTTTCTTTTTCTAACATAATAATTACTGTGATACAGTGAAAGGCCGTTATTAAGGTTTTAGGTAGCAGCAAACTTATACTAACATGGAAGAATAATCACGTTCTTGAAAAAAAATTACTAAATGGAGGCTTGTTGACTCTTCTTCAACAAAAAGACATAAAAGGCTTCCCATCTTGGCAACTAGTTGTATTATTAAAGATGTAGTAATTGAAGTGTAAGGTCATCAATCAGTTTTCAAATTAACTTGAAAGTTGAAATTGCCAATGATTGTAGCCGTCTTTAATCAAAAAATGTTCAAATTATTTTCAAGTTACCCAAATTCTATATATCCCTTCGTTGTTTTGAAAGGTGTAGTATAATGGTTAAAGGGTTGGAAGGAGTTTGAAAAAGATGTTCTAGGTAACATTCCTCCTCCTCTCAAACAATATACTTACAAGTACTTCATCGGTTTCAAAATAACTGATCTAATTTAAATATATTCACTATTCATATATATAACATACTTTAGTTATATTTTTCTACTATTGCATAATGACAAAAGGGTAGCATGTAAGAGACTTTAGATTTATTTCTATGAATACTTTTAAAAGGCTTAAAGGTATGTTTAGTCCTTGCAAATAGGCGCCATTTAAAATTTCGTCCCTATAATCGCTAATCCTGGCGATTTATCCTTGCAAAGTTTAATCATTTAAAATTTCGTCCCTTAACCCACTCAATGACTGCCACGTCATCAAATTTCGTCCCTTAACCCACTTACGTGGCAGTCATTGAGTGGGTTAAGGGACGAAATTTTAAA
>Ga0228711_1003310_pt1 | contig 25002 bp, 14 predicted proteins | sample MedpolnodulmetaG_2_FD_177996 | JGI IMG/M metagenome (GOLD analysis project Ga0228711, IMG submission 177996) | Root nodule microbial communities from Medicago polymorpha collected in Santa Monica, California, United States - brown nodules | ecosystem: Host-associated > Plants > Roots > Nodule... | reverse complement strand
CTGAAGGTCCATGGTTCAAGTACCGACAAGAAAAAAAAGACCAACATACTGACATTTGTCATTCTTCAAGTATTTTAGATGATGTATTTACGTGATGACGGCTAACTTTTGTCTGAACAAGGTGGAAAATACCCTCCTACTCCTCGCTTTTTAAAATACCCTCATGCAAAGCGAGGAGTAGGAGGGTATTTTAAAATAAAAATTGTAAGGTGGAAAACTTAGTGTAAGACGCCAAGATGCTGACTTGGAATTAGCTGAACTTTAAAACAGAAGGATTCCAATATGCCTTCTCCCAGTGGGAGCCAAATCCCACTGCATGTGTTGGTATGGCTTGATTTATATAGATTAGTGGAGTTTGTAAGGTTATTGAATGCCAGAAGGTTATTTCCGTGGAGGTTGTGTGTGCTGATTACAGCTGGACAGGTTTGAAGTACAATTGATGCAGCGAGTGTAAGTATTAGGTGCAGAACTGGGTTGTTTACCGTCTGCAAAAGGTGGGTTGTTGCTGGATATGTTACTTGAAAACCTGCAATGGGTCTGCAACTCCACTTCCAAATTAAGCTCTCCAACCACATAAGGCGCCAAATTGTTTGGGTGGGGGCTGGGTTGGATGAAGCTGAACTGCTTTTAGTGAATATTTGTTTATACAATTGAACGAGGCCTTGCTTTTGATCATTCAATGTGCTGTTTCTGATGTTACAATAATTGCAGACGTAGTATGCTGCTTTTGCTTTTGTTCATAGTTGAGGCTCTTGTTGTGTTGTGTTTGTGCTGGGTTAACTGGTTTTAATGAAGTCTTGGATTCCCAAAGATAATGATTGTTGTGAAGAGTGCTATCATAAATTAGGAAAATGGGAGATGTTAATGATTATGAGGGAGTATTCTCAGGCTTGGAAAGGCTGGAGCAGAAATTATAGTGAGAAATTGTGCTTTTTCATGTGAGGGTGAGTTGTCTCGCGAGTTGGTTGGGACAAGAATTTCATAAAGCATATGTTTGTGGTGTTATATAGGATGAAATACGGGTGGACCACTTGCTGAATTAGTGGTGAATTGATGGTGTGATGAAGTAAGGGAGTAAACATCATGGGTACTGGTGCTTCGTTTAATCTGCAGGAGAGGTGGTTTTGGCTAGGATTGATTTTTTATGGTTTTCCTAGTCTTGCTAAATGTCTGGTTTTCTGCAGTTTTAATTGTTCTTTAATATGTTATTTGGCTCTCTTTGGTTAAGCTAATTGTACTGTTGCACTTCTTGTGCCTTGTTTTATTGATTTTGCTTTTCCAGAAATACAATTTTAGTGCTAGTTCAATTTTATGTTGATTTAAGTATTATGCTTCAACTCAGCCAGTAAGACCCAGTTTCTACTTTACCAAACACCTCTTTTAAGTACTTTGTGAGGACTGAAAGAAACTTATGGACCTGAAGTGGTTGGTCGCTCTGCAAAATGGCTTCCCCTTTCCAGGGTGGCTCTGTTAAAATAGTGGCAAGATTTTGTTACTTTCCATTATAGATTCTTTCAGCATGTGAAGTAGAAGTTAATGGCTATCCACTTTCCATTTTCTCCTCTTTACTTGGGAACTTAACGGAGGAATTAGTTACTAATTTACAGAATGTAAGATAAATATGTACCTTTTATATAAAACAGAGTCTAGAATCCAGATAAGGTTTGAAAGAAGAAACACTCAAACACAGCCAATGGCTTGTTCCCGTGTAAAACGAGGAAAGAGGATGATTCTCTTGATGATTCTGGCTTCAATAGTCAAGTAAAGATCTGCCGCACAAAGATGTAGTTTTAGCTTTTATTTCCATGCCAAGACCTTTCAACTTACATGACCTGTAGCATACGTGTCTGAGGAATACAAAATACTAAACTACAATTATTAACTACAACATCCTTGACACTATTCACCTGAAATCTAATTGCAAGAAAACAACTCCCAAAATGTTTTGCCCGACTTTTGCTATTAACCCTAGCTCATCAAAGAGTACTTGGGCCTTACAGGCACTTGAACACTTAATTGTCATAAATCTGACATAAAATGCTACTCATAAATAAACAAAAAGCCACCAGAATTAATTGTAATATCTTGAAAATATAAATATAACAAACCCCTATTTTAATTATATAATATTTTCTACTGTCTACTACCAATCCTTTTCTAGCATTAGCACTTATTTCTGGTAAATTGTGCAGGAGCTAGCATATTGATATCTTTCTTGCATTATGGGTGAGTTTACAATTCAAATTAGCAATGACCTTGTTAATAAGCTTGTTGATGATCCTGTGGTGAAGAAGAAACCCAGAAGGATTAAACGTAAGGTGGCAAGAGAGATTGAAAAGCCCCAACCTAATGTAGCTGAAGAAGCTGAGATTGCACCTGCTCCAGTGTGGCCAGTGCAGCCTGCTCTGTATGTACCTGCAACATTGCCTGCACACCCTTCCCAGTCCGAGTTAGAAGGCATTCGATCTGTGCTTCAGGAAAGTGAGAAGGTTTTGGAAAGATTGCAGAAGCAAGAGAAGCAAATGTTGCAGGAAGTAACCCAAAAGGCAAAGGACCTCCATGAGAAAGAGTATAAGCTTCCAGACCCAAAGCCTGAGCGTTGCACGGCTGAGAGGCTTGCTTCGTTAACATGTTACAAGGAACATATCAAGGACCCTTTGAAGTGTGCTGGTTTTGTCAACAATTTTGCAGACTGCTTACGTAGGCTTGGTCCTTTAGCTGGCAAATAAGTTATACTAAGAAGTCGTTTATAAGGAAATTCATATGAACGAAATGCAAATAAACTTGTAAACTACATGTTGACTAACATTTTGTTGCTGCCCTTTTTTGTGTAACATTTCGCTTTTTACATTAAACTGTTTACTAGGTTTAGAGCAAGTGACATTGTCTGTTTGGGATTTGAACATTCAGTTATTTGGTATTGTCCACCCACTTGCTGGTTATTTTCTCCATGTTATGAAGGAAATTCATTTGTGTTCCTCAAATAGAGATATTACAAAATACGTTCATTTGCAGATAGATTTTTATCTTGATTTATCTGTTTGAGGAGACAGAAGAATGTTAGGCTGGATATGGAGAAGATTTTAGTGCTTTGGTTAAAAAAAAAAATGGGTCTTGTTAACGAGTGCCCCCGGGCCCCAAGGCACTCTTGAAGCATTCATAATAAAGAAATTATTTTTAAAAAAAATTAAAGACTTCAATTTCCAATGCAATAAATGGACAAATTTTCATAAAATATTACAACTTTTGGTGTTTAAAGAGTGCCTCGGGGGCGGACACTCGTTAACATTTTCCTAAATTTTATTTCCCGGTTTACTTCTATTGTTTAAAAGGGTGATTTCACCCCTCCGAAAAAAGAAGAAAAAAAGGTGATTTCAATAAAAACCGAATGACGCCATTTTTGTCTACATGGAAGAGAGTAGTTTCCTTCCTCCTCCTAATTCCTATCAATTATCACGACTTCCTTTTCTTCAGAGCTTTTGCAATATCAAAATCAAGCTGCCTCATGTGGTTAGGTCTCCATTGCTTGATGTTTCGATCAATTCTCCTTTTGTTGCGTTATCAGAGTTATCCAACTATCTCACAGTTGTTTTTGACACACTCAATTTTGAAAACTGGAAGTATATTTTCGTACTAGACAAAAACCATACTTTTGATCGAAAGTACGCATCAAAATGATAGTGAAATTGTCATTTGTTTAATATTTTGGCCTCCATTGTTTGTGTTCGCATCACCCTTGCTATCTTGAAACTAACCGGTATGCATACCTATTAGCTAACATCAGGGGTTCTTCTGTGTCGTTTGATTGTGTCAACTAATAGGTATGCATACCGGTTAGATAATTTGTGGGTCAGTTGATTCTGTTTTCTCTACTTTGAACCTTTTATTAGTCGATTATCTAAGAGGTGTTAATTTGCCTCGTACTATTTCATAATTAAATCTCCTTTTTATCAAACAAAAAAAAATCACAAAACTGTCAATGGAGATTGAATAATCTGTAGCTTAAAGTTGTGTCTAAGCTCTTAGAGATGCTTTACTCCTTGGCGTGTTGAAACTCATATTGAAGTATAGGTTTTTCAATGTCATCAAGTTTTTTGGAGACTTGATACATGAAATCATGTATCCCTGTATCAATTTGATGTCTAATGAAATATGTTGTCATTACTACCGGAGCCTAAGGTGTTCCTTTCCCAGGAACGGAAGTAGAATCAAAATGGGACAGCCGCCACCCATCTCATATGTAGCCTATGAAGCTCGGGTACGTAGTAAGGATACGGGTCCGATACGATATGGGTATGCGGATACGCAAAATTTTTAAAATTAGGATACGATACAGCTAAAATACGTTAACAAAATATTTATACTAAAATTTATATGCATGTAAAATACTTTAAAAAAACATTGATTACTCTTCAATACTATATAATCATAAAAGTCACAATTTACAAAAAATAATACATGTGATCAAAATAAAAAATGTAAAGTTTTCGTATAAATCATATTCTATTTTCATTCATATGTTAGGTTATCTCCTCTCTCTTGTTACTTTCATCCATCAAAAACATAATTTTTAATTGGTTATCAAAAAACAATTATAGTGATTCATATCTTAAATTAAATCATATACATCTCCATTGAATTTTTACAACACAGTCTCATTTTTTTACACTTCATTTTTTTCCAGGATTCGTCTCTGTGAAGTATCTTATAAGTATATGTGTGTATTTGTCGAGTATCTTATAAGTATCCGATAAAATATATATTTTAAATTAAAATAATTAATTTCGATACTCCGTGGATACGTATCTGAGAGTATCCGCAGAGTATCGGTATCCGATCCATTTTGGAGTATCCGAGCTTCATAGTACCCCTATGTATACAAAGAGCCTGCTACCCATGCTTTCTTTATCCACTTGATCCACTCTCACGCTAATTTAACCCTTTTATTTTTATTTTTAAATTATAAATTAAATATATTTAAAAAAAATTGGGAAACGGAATTAATTACCAAAAACTTTAATAGGATTAAGATTCATAGGAGTAATTTAGGGATGCCAATGGGTATCCATGGGTACAAATAGTATGATACCCGTCCCCGCCTTGTTGGATAAATATGATACACATGCTCGCCCCGTATCCTCGTGGGTACCCACTATGCGGGTATTGATGTATCCATGAGTATTCGTGGGTACCCATGGGTTTTTTGTTTTTTTTTTACAAATAATAACTTTTTTTTAATTATCAAAAAACTTCAACTTATAAACATAATCTATTCAAAATTTCATAAATCATACATAATCCATAGAAAATTCATGATTCTTACATAATCCATATGATATGTTTTTTGATGTGAATGAAGTAGAAACGGTGAACTTAATAAGATGAATTAAAAAAATAAAAAATAAAAATAGGTTATTAATGAAGAATCTTAGGTGGATGGTAAAATTTCCTTCAATAAGATAACAACTTTAAGTAATAAGATAAGATATATAAGGATATTTTAATAATTTACTTAATTTATTATCGGGTATGGGTACTCGTGTGTATGGGTATAATCAAATCCATGTCCGTATCCATATAATAATGGGTAGTCAAATACCCGTTTATTATACACGTGGATACCCGTTTAGCTACCCGTCCCGTGCCTGTGACGGATTTTACCCACGGGTACCCGTGGGCATGAGTATTTTTGCCACCCTCGAATAATGTTCCAGAGAATGTTATTCCTAGGATTCTTAATCCTAGGAATTTGGGAAATTTGAGAATGTTTTAAATTATAACTCAGCACCATTTGGGAAATTAGAGGTAATGGAGATAACCTAATTCCTACATTCAAACACAATTACTCACGGTAAATTTTCAATTTTCTCAAGAATTTGCAGCATCGAGGTAATCTTCGTCATACAAATGATGACACTTTTATGACTAAGGAGCACCATTACGGATATGACATATTTACGGTTGTCATAAATTTTCAATTGCAAGAGTTGAATCATAGATTTTGATCAAATTATGGAGTTACTAGTCAACTCATAGTTTGACACTTGAGGTATTCCCAACGTTTCCGAAGGCTTGGTCAATATTTTCTTGACTTTCAAGTTGTTGAAGATGACAATTGTTTCATATTGCTGAAACTCTTTTCATACCTCAGGTGCATACATCAAATGTAGTCTTTGGCCTGGGAAACTTAATTTTTTGAGTGGTAAAAGTCATATATATAGTCCCACCAGGAGTGCCACCTTTGTTAATGGAAGATGAAATTAGCCGAGGTCGGCTAAGTTTACTCTTTGCTTCTAGCGATTGATGTTAAGGGAGGAAATATGTGGGTTGCCTAACTTTTCCAGTAAAGTGTTAGGTATGGTTGTTTTTTGGTTTAACCTACACAGAAAAATACAACAAAAATAAAAGCAGAAAGATAAAAGGATAACTTGCAGGGAAAAAAAAAATGCTTTTTTGATTGATTGAATGTGTTAATTACAATATACGAACATAGAGTATTTATCTCGTAAATATTGCCTATACTAACCAAACGACGTGGCTTACATTGCTTAATCCTCCATCCGTATAGTTTCACGGGTAGTGCGTATAACTCTCATCCTAGTGGGATTGTGGCACCTCGTGTTTGGCTTTTGTCTCCTCGTCGCTATGATCCATTGACATAGTCCTTAGTGCACAACTTCATTAGAGATCGTGTCTTCTCCATCACTCCTAAAAGTCGTTAGTGCTGCTAAGAACATGGAACTTGGTTTTAAATAATGCGCCCTTAGGGCACATATTAAGGATTTTAAAAATAGAAAATATTTGTTGAGAATAATAATTCACATAAAGTATTTAACTTTTTGAAAAATAAATTAACCTAATTTCCAATGCAAAAATAAATTCACATGTTAGTATTTCCCTTAAATAATAAGTATTTTTAAAATATTTTAAAGATGAGTTTAATTTATATACATTGTTAATGTAGAAAAATTACACATGCATTCAATGATGCGATCTATTGATATCAATTAATGAATTTAAAACACATGACTTATTACTCTAATTAATTGATGTGTCAACATATCATTTCATGCATGTATAAAATATTTTTACATTGACATTTTACATAAATTAATACTTTTTTTTTTACAGAAATGGGATTTCATTACTCAACATACCCTAAATATACAAAAGTACAATCAAAGATCAGGCAATGGGAACTAGGGGTGTTTAAATTAAAGTCAATTCAATATAAATTCGAAAACCGATTAAAAAAATGAAAATCGCAAAAAACTGAATAATTTTTGATGTATTTGGATGTTGTTTTGTATAAACCTCTCAAATCATATCAGATTTCAGATCACTTTTTTCAAAACCAAACCAAATCGCTAAAGTAAATTTTAATACTTATTTATTCTTCTATAAAAGAAACTTATTTATTCAATTATTAGTATCTTTTGCCCGTTGAATTTTAATATATTTTTTTAACTAGGCAAAATAAATTATATTAACAATAAAAAATGTTCCTCGTAGCACAAAATATACTAAAGAGAAACACTAGAGTCTTACAAAGAGAGCACAACCGACCGAAAAGGGAAAAAAAGGAAAGAGTGTTGTTAGCCATTGCCTAAACAAGAGAAAGAGTTGAGCCACCAATCATGATAACTAAAAGCTAAATTAAAATATTTTGTCTTCAACCACCAATAAAAAAGTAACTTGACCTTGTCTAAAATATGAGGAATAGAGACTTCCTTTTGGCTAAAAATCTATTATTACTAATTCTTACGTTTCGAACATAATCAATTCTTTTTATTCTATAATGTTAATTTTTTAATATATTTATCTTATATTTTGCATCAAATTTATTATGTTATCGTGTATGTGTAATATTCATATAAATAAATAAAAAATTACATGTTATATTTTGAATATTCAAAAATCAATCAAATTAAATGGGCATAACTTTTAATCGGGTCATTTTTTTTATTTTATAAATTGTCATTCAAAGCAAGCCGTGTATAATTTTTATTTAAACCAGATATTTTATTTTAAATTGCCGTACACTTTTAATGGAAACTATATAAGTTAAGTTAATCGTTCTCCCCGTGAGTATAGTTTAGCTGGTAGATAAAAAGAATGCATTGTTATATGTAGGAGTCAGATTTCAAACCTTAAACACCTCACTTATTCGCTTTAAAAATAAATTCTAACCACTACGAGTTTGATAAAAAAAAAGTTAAATTAATCCCCTGCACCAAAGCAGACAACTAGAAATTAGAAAAACACTATAAAAGAGGAAACATGCAATACAAAACTCGTGTATTTATTCGGGGTTGTTCGGGTTAGACATATAATTAAGGATGAACAATATTATGTATGCTTGGTATTTGGAAATAAAATTCACCACAGATCGGTACAGAACAAATATCATGATGGGAGGGTGTGACCCTAGCATTTCTCTTAAAATAAACCATATTTTAAGTACACGTACTCGCAGAAATCCGCACCCGTTATTAAATTAGTAAAATTATACAATTATTGCTTTACATAAATAAAAATCTTCTCATCGTGAAATAAAATATAATGGGATAATTAATGATTTTTGTCTGATTAATAATTTATAGTCAAAATAAAAGTGTGTGGTATAATATTTTTGTCTTATTAAAATAGAATGAATAAGTCTAAGAGGTGTTAGCTCAATGGTAAGAGCATGACTCTCTAACTTTAAAAGACATTGTCCAAATCTCACATGGAATAGTTGTGAAATGATTATTAACACAACAATTAGTAATAATAAAATTTCAGAAATAAATTCTACATAATTTCAATTATATTATAATAATGCATTTTTTGAATAAATAATCATTTTACTCATCAATGGTTGCAAATATTTTTAAATATTTTAATATCCACTAATACTCTATTCGTATGAACGATATAAGTATTATTTTTTTTATCAAATAGAGAGTTACCTACCATGCATATATACCATTGGACATCCATTTTCATTCATGGTAATAATATAGTAACAACAACAATAAAACAATTATTATTATAATAAAAAATAATAATAAAGTAAAACTATATAAAAAGAATCTATTTCGTGTTTATTTATCATAATAAACTCATTTTTTTAAATAATAATTTAATTTGTTTAATAAAACTGTATAAATGGAATCGTTTGTTACAAAATCACCTCGATATTTTGACAGTTATTTTCTCTCATCTAAATATGATTTTTTTTGTTATAAAATACACAAAAGGGTAAACATATGCAATATGCTAAGGGGTCAAATGACTAGGGGTCAAATGACTAGGATGTGATGAAATTGTGTTTTTGTTAGTCATTAATTAACTTTCGTAAATAGAGAATAAATAGATTATGATAGACATTATTGATGATTAAAAACTTTTAAAATATAATAGGTAGTTTGTTGAGATATATATACTACATAAATTTTATTAAAAAAAAAAACTTGAATAAAATTTTAAAATATTTTTTGACAAAAATAAATGATATTCAGTCATTCAAATTGATAGAGTACATCAATACAATCCAAATTCGAGAAAAACAAAAAAGATGAATCTGTGAACAAACTTACAAGTTAACATCCATGTTAATATCATAAAACAACAAAGTACAAAAGCCTACACATATGACTATATTCAAGTCGCAGGAATACCCATGTCTCCGGATCTGCAACGTTGACGACGCTAAAGTCATTGATTGGATATGCACTTGATCAGAGATGATATGACAATTTGAATTGAACAAATACCTGAACGAAACAAGAAAGACAAACAACGTCGCACACAGACGACAAACAAAACAACGTCGCACTAAAACGATGAAATCACGAAAGAAAAACCGAAATAGATATGAAAATCACCCATTTCAATAAAAGGGGAAGAAAAAAACGATTCACCCCTTTTTGGTGCATGAAGGAAAAGAAACTAGAGTTTTGGTGATGGCTCACAAGAGAAAGGGAAGAGAACTTATTATTAAACTTATTTAATAGATAAGATCAAAGTAATATACGAAGTTTGTTGAGATATTTAGACCAAATTAAATGTTATTTTTAGAAAATAAAATAATATAATAAAAATATTAAGAATAGATGTAGAAGTGACACATGCTATATACATGGATATATAAAAAAAGGTTTTTTTGAGGGAAGAAATTTATTACTTTCATCATCAATCAAAATTCGGATACCTATTAGGACATCATAGTAGATATGAGAGCTAGCATAAGATGAAACCGCCTAAGCTAATATGTGTACATAATAATGTTGTTGAGTTCACAGCCGAAGCACTTTTTTTTTGAAGCAACCGAAGCACTTGATAATAAATACAAAAAATAGTCACATTATGAAGACGACCAAGGCAAAGGGGATAAATCCACCGGTTTTTACGTGGCCAAAGATAAAAAGATTCAAAAGGTTTGCCCATTGAAAGCAAACAACATACACAAAAGGAAATAAAAAAACTCTTCTTGAATAACTCCGTATTTGTCTCTTTGCTGACAAGTTTAGTTTATATATACGGTTGATTCCGTTTAAAGTTGTCTTTTCATTCTAGAGGAAAGTCTCATATGTCACTCATTTTAGGGGTGTAACAGTTTGGTTTGGATTGGTTTTCAGTTAAAAAAATGTCTGAACCGATGAAACCTTTATCGGTTTGGATTGGTTTGGTTTTCACAGTTTTTCAAAAAAGAAACCGAACCAAATTAATCGGTTTGGTTTGGTTTGGATTGGTTTGGTTGGTCGGTTTATTTAAAAATACAATTAAAAAAAATTCATATTCTCACAAAATATTTCATAGAACTTTGTATAATTGTATTTCATTTTTTGTTTTTTCCTGTTCTCTATTTATCAAACAACTTTTTATAACTAACCCTGCTCAATATTTCATACATATGATCCAAGATTCATTCATCCATCATTTTTCAAAAACAACTTCATCATACTCAAATATTTCAATTATTCATGATCCATACATGCATCATTCATCAACAAACACAAAAAATTCCAAAAAGAACATCCTAAAATTAAAACATAATCAAAATAACAAATCAATGCAAACTGAAATTAAATTTGGGTCTAACCATAAGTTTGTGTGAAGTAGGATAATATTAGTAAAATAAGAAGTGTGGTTATCATCGGATTGGTTCATCGGTTTCACGGATCTCGAAATGAAAAACCATGAACCAAACCAAACTAGATCGGTTTCGATTGGTTCAGATCGGTTTCAAACCGAACCAAACAAGGTCAGATATTTTTTCGGTTTGGTTCATTTGGACTTTCGGTTTCGTTGATTTTGTCCGAACCACTTACATTCCTAACTGCTTTCATTTGGGAGCAATTCTTCCATGGTCACGTGACCAAATATATAGTCTTTAGACGAGCAATTCTTGTATGGATCTAGAGATTTAAACACATGATTTGGTCACACACTCATAAAAATGAATATCATATAATTAATTAAAAAACACATTATTTAATTTTTAAATTTTCTTACTTTTCTCATTTTTGTGAGTGTGACCAAATGATGTGACCAAAACTTTGTGTCCATATAAGAATTATTCTATTTGGACACACTCACATGAAAAGATTATCTTCAAAATATTTAATTATTTTTTTATCAATTTTCTTTTTATCATTAAAAACATACTTGTTTATGTGTGTGTGACCAAACACTATTTGTTTGGTCTTGTGACCATATTAGAATTTCTCTTCATGTGGTTACATTATTTAGAGAAATGATATTTACAATCTGACAATTTTCTTTTTCATATCCACATTATTTTTACTTTTTCTCTATAAATACCTTATTTTATTTGTAAAATTTTGATTATCACAAAAGTTATCATATAAATATGTAGATGTTAAAACAACACAATTCTATTATTTAGACGCACATATACATATTTTAAACGATACTTTATATACACTGTCAAATGGTGAATTTCATTTATATACACTATCAAATGTAAATAAGATTTACATTATTACTATAAAACTTTATATCAAATGTGACCAAACACTATTTCTTTGGTCCTGTGACCATATTAAAATTTCTCTACCCAATGACACCTTTTAGCATTTCTACTTTTTTTATAACATGTCGCAACAATTGTTGTGTCTGAAATTTTCTATAAATGGCTGTGATCGTATAATATATTCCTTCATTCTCGTCCGCCCTCCATGCAAAATACCCCTGTGTGTGTGCACATTTGTCGTTTTTGCATTATTCCCATTCCAATATTGCTGGCCGTTTCCTTAATATATATCTTCAACACGAATTCTCAAACACATAACACAAAATAAAGCAATAACACCATATCATGATTCCACTCACAATTTCTTTGTTCAAAAACATGAAAGATTGGTACAACTGTGACACCACAACCCTACTCATACCTTTCTTAACGATTTCCACAATCATTTGGTACATATATCTCTACTTCTTCAAATCAAAATCTCAAAACGGGCCTTCCTATCATCGGAAACCTTCTGTCACTTGAGCCAGAACTCCACACTTACTTCACCGGCCTGGCCCAAACCCACGGCCCAATTTTCAAGCTCAGGCTTGGTAGCAAACTTGGCATCGTGTTAACTTCACCTTCCACAATTTGTTCAACATTTATGTTTAGTATCTTCTCGCTTTTTTTTTTTTTTTTTGCGGAATATGGTTGGTTTAACTTTGATTCAAATTAAAATTTATTTGAGAATGCTAACATGTGCCCTAAGGCGCGTGTCAAAGAACTTAATGTCATTGAGTTTGTATGAACAGGACATGGTACTTGGTGGATCAGACACATCCTCCAATACCGTTGAGTTTGCAATGGCAGAAATGATGAACAAGCTAGAAGTAATGAGGAAAGTTCAAGAGGAATTGGAAGCAGTGGTTGGGAAAGATAACTTGGTAGAAGAGTCTCATATTCACAAGCTACCCTACTTGCAAGCAGTAATGAAAGAAACCCTTCGTTTGCACCCATCACTTCCACTTCTAATGCCTCATTGCCCAAGTGAAACCACCAACGTAGGAGGCTACACAATTCCAAAGGGATCTTGTGTGTTTGTGAATGTTTGGGCTATTCATCGAGACCCTTCCATTTGGAAGAACCCACTAGAATTTGATCCGACAAGGTTCTTGGATGGTAAATGGGATTATAAAGGGAATGACTTCAATTATTTCCCCTTTGGTTCTGGAAGAAGGATATGTGCTGGAATAGCAATGGCTGAGAGGAATGTTTTGTACTTTATAGCCACCCTTGTGCACTCGTTTGATTGGACAATACCTCAAGAAGAAAAGTTGGATGTATCAGAGAAATATGGTATTATTCTCAAAAAGAAGACAACTTTGCTTGCCATACCCACACCACGGCTGTCGAATCCAGATCTTTATAAATAGATTTGGATACTATATTCACTATTCATATTATCATATAGGTAATTGTTAGGGAGGGAAAGTGTTGTGTGTATTCTACGATTGTTGATGGTTGAAAATTGTTAAAAACTTATTAAATGTTGTTAAGAATAGCAATTCAATGAGGTTCTACTTACGTAGAGCACCATTGATCATTGCTGAAGTTTTTAACAATTTTCAAGTATTAGTCTAACATACACCATATAATGAGACACTTCTCTACCCTAGAAACCACCTATCATATGAATATTGGTAAAGGGAATCTAGATTCAGCACTCCATGCTAGTATAATCTCTTGCACTTTATGTATCAAGTATTTGTCTGAGCATATTCATTCTCTTTCAAATGTTTTCAATAAAAATATGTATTCCAGTTGTGTATATAATGCATTGAATTTGGGATAATCCAAATAGCTTAAAGTCTGCAAAAACATTATTACATCAGCATATAAAATCAGAATGAATACTTGCATTTAGATGGGCTACTTGAAGTTTAGTCTAAATAATTTATTGGGTTAAATAAGTAAATCATCCCCTTAAATATACCAATATTTGATTTTAGTCCCCATAAAATATTTCTTAGGCTTTTGACCCCTCTAAAAAAATTTATTTATGAAATTAGTCTCTACTCGATACGTACAGTGTATTCCTCTGTCTTAAAATTTAGGCACATATTTACCATTTAAAATCCATTAATATTACTCATTTGAAATGGCTGTGTGTATTGTTAGTATTGTTGTGGGAAAGGGATTCCACTTATATATCATTAACGTACCAATGATATATAATATTGGCCAATTAGAGTGTGCCACCTACCAATATTACTTTATAAATGCTTTATTTGATATGTTTTTTTAAAGGGTGTGTCACGTGGTACATTCCAATTGGACAATGGTATATACCATTATGGTACACAAGTGCTATCCGTGGGAAAGAGGTTCATACCAAGGTGTTGAGTGACGTAATGGTTATACTTGTTTGTTAAGTTGTTATAATTGGAAAATGCTTGATGGTCAGGGACGGATCAAGATTAGTGTTAAGGTGTGGCTAAAATAATAGTGCAAAAAAAATTATAACAATAAAATTTAAGAATTTATACTATTTCACATAAAATATTACGGTCGTCGTAATGTGAATCAATCACTATATTGCACAAATCTTATTAAAGTGATTTGTACACATCAAATTTAAGAACATTCACCAATTTTTAATCCATTACAAAACAAGATTTTAATATTCCTATCTTCCTGTATGGAGGCTCCACAATTGACTATATAATAACAACAAGAATTTCGCTCTTTACCCAACACTTTTTGCTCGCTCCCAACTGAAAAGACCAAAATACTCCTGTGTAAGTTAAGTCACACTGTGTGAGTTAACTCACGTTAGTGATAGTGCAGCGTGACTTAAGTCACACACCTGTGGCCGGTGGCGTGAGTTAACTCACTCTGCTGGTGGTTTGAGTTAAAGAACACATTTTTTGGACGATGGTTAGTTGGTGAAAGGCATCCTTTACACGTTTTTTTTTGACTCATTTACACGTTTTTTTGACTCACATTATGTGTAGATACAACCTAGGCATCCATTTCCCCTATAAATATCCTTCCAACCTTCACCATTTCTCACATTCTCTCCTCCTTTCTCTCTCCTCCTCTTCCTTCTACAACAAATTTCCCCTAGAAATACCCTTCCAACCTTCACCATTTCTCACATTCTATCCTCCTTGCTCTCTCCTCCTCTTCCTTCTACAACAACAATGTTGTTTTTTCATCCTTGGCCTTTCATAGACAGATGTCTCTTTGAAAATTTGAAAATTTCAAGAGGTTTCTTTGAATTGGAGACAAGAGGTGATCAATCTTCGTGGGGTAAAATGACGTCATTTCGTGTTTTTTTTTTGTTTTAACCCAAGTGGAGGTTAAACAACAAGAGTGCAAAGGTGAGGCAGCAAGCTGTAGACCTCATTTCAAGAATTGTTGTTGTCATGAAGCAGTGCCATGAGGAACAATTGATGGGTCATCTTGGTGTTGTCTTATATGAGTATCTTGGAGAAGAGTATCCGGAAGTTCTAGGTTCAATTTTGGGTGCTCTCGAGTCGATTGTTAATGTTATTAGTATGGCGAAGATGACTCCACCCATTAAGGATTTGCTGAATTCATAGCCTAAGATTCTTTTTATATCGTTTTCTGGTAGTTTTTTTTAACTCAGATTTAGTTTTACCTCATTGTAAATGTATCATTATATTAATAAAATGAGATTTTATATTTGTTACTTCTGTTCCTTTATTTTTGTTTATATTTGCATTTATTTTATGATTGCGTATTGAATAAATAAATTCGAATAAATATTGTATATTAAAGAATAATTAAATTCAGCGTGAATTCGAATAAAAATTGCGTATTAAAGAATAAATAAATTCGAAAAAAGACTAATTAAATCCAGCATGAATTCGAATAAAAATTGCGTATTGAATAATTAAATTCGAAAAAAGACTAAATAAACTCAGCGTGAATTCGAATAAAAATTGTGTATTGAATAATTAAATTTGAATAAAGACTAAATAAACTCAGCGTGAATTCGAATAAAAATTGCGTATTATAAAATCGAATAAAGTGACACAATTACACAAAATCTATTAAACAAATACACAATTTTATTTAGTTTTAATTTCATCAACATTACATTCTCCTCAAAAGAATGAAGAGAACACAACATATGTATTCTACAAAATCAACTATATATGTTATCACATCGAATTCCCTCATATAAGACAAGTCATCACATAAAGAATGAGGTGCATTCTGTGACACTCATCTTATATGAAGGAATTCAATATCATAACTTATATAGTTGATTCTGCATAACACAGGTTGTGTTCTCTTAATCTTTTGACTTTTCACTATACTACCTAAACATAGAACTTCTGGGTGAATTCTTGAGAGCTGTTGTTTAACAAGTTTGACCTTATCCAACTTCAGAGGTAAGACAATTGTTGTACTTGGAGGGTCCACCCGAAAGGGTAAATGCTACCTAATCATGATCTTCTGGCGGAATCAAACTGTTGATAATATCTTCAGTTGATCTCAGCAACGTGACAAACATATCAATCCACGAGAACACGTTGTGCTGTCAAAAAATCGAGAACATGCTCCTCACGTCATCGTCGTTCTTTAATTCTAACCGACTGAACGTTATTATCCCCTTGTCCAACGTTGGACGTTCATACCAAATGTATTTCACTCTCCTCGTGTCTCCGGGGTTGAGTCATTGGTTGATTTTATCCAGTTGATCCTTGAGACCTTTTGAACGTGACATTAATGTACAGGACCTTGAACATATGAGGATTTCTACCGTTGAAGTGTATGCTAACACTGAACGAATTAGTCATTGTTTCAAACCTTCCTTCACCATAAAAAATTAAACAATCAATGAAAAATTTATTCAAATATTTTATCAAACACTTGTAGTGCAAATTATACATAAACCCTAAAACTCATAACTACAACATAAACATGCGAACATCTAAGCAATTAAGCAATATAAGTCATTTACATGTAACATTGTATAATTTCTTGCAAAAAAAATCAAAATTTAAACAAAATCATAAAACTAAAAAAAATAATTTAAGAGGAAAAATCAAACATAACAAAATAAATAGGTTAATGATGTTTGATTATGAAAACTTACTTGTTATTGGAGTGTTGTTTGATTTGAACTTGAAGAATTTTCGGATTTGCGAGAGATTTGAGAGAAATTTTGGAATTTTAGATTGGAAATGAGGTTCTGTCTGGCCTTAAAACAGTACGCAACGTGAGTTAACCCACACAAATTTAACACTAGCGTGAGTTAACTCATGCATGGACATTTTGGTCTTGGAAACGAGTAAAAAGTGTTGGGTAAAAAGCAGAATTCTAACAACAATTATCTTACGTGATAAAGCCCATATCATGGGGACAACAATGTCATTTCATCTTGATATTGAAGTAGGGTCAGTTACGTGGTTTGGCTTTTTCATAAAAAGGAATACTATCAGACTCAGCAAAGCCGCTGCCATAACTCTTTCTCCTATGGTTCATCATTTTGTTGTAATTTCTTAACAAAATGGTGATTTCTCCCATTATCTCTGTTACTTATCTGGATATGCGATCTATCTTCTCTCTCTGTCTCATTCATGATTTTCTTTTTTCCCTAATAGTTTCACCTAGTTTTATTGTATTCATATGTAAAAGAAAAATGGGAAAAACCATGTGTGGCTATAGTCACACATGGCCTAGAGGTGGATTTCTTACAAATCACATTAAGCTTGTACTCACAAGTTGGTAAGTGGAATCGAGGCATTAATATGTAAATTTACATAGTTTGATTCTCATGCAAGAAGTCTAATAAAAAAAACCACAAATTGATTCATGGGTTAAATATGTTTTTAGTCTTTATAAAATTAAAATTTTTATTGTATTCATATGTAAAAGAAAATTGGGAAAAACCATGTGTGGCTAGGCTATAGTCACACATGGCCTAGAGGTGGATTTCTCACAAATCACATGAAGCTTGTACGCACAAGTTGGTAAGTGGAATCGAGGCAGTAATATGTAAATTTACATAGTTTGATTCTCATGCATGGAGTCTAACAAAAAAAATATGGGTTAAATATGTTTTTAGTCTTTATAAAATTAAAATTTTCTAATTTTAGTTTTTACTTTTTTTTAAATCTATATTATATATAAAGAAAATAACCCCTTTCAGCACTTTTGGGTTGGATTTTTCTTTCCAAAAATACCCTCAATTTTAAATACAAATAACACATGTAACAAATAGATAAGAATAAATTTAAATATTAAAAAAATATATTTTTTATAGGCAAAAGAGGCGATAGAAACATCCCAACTAGGTTAGCACCCAAGTGTCACCTCCATTGTCTACCACCTGCTCAATATATATTATTAAAAAAGGAGAAAATAATATGTACATGAGGGGGACTAGGCCAAAACCATTAAGAAAAATGTAACAAACACGGTATAAATGTATATATGTTTAGTTTTTTTTCCTTTATCATTTAAAAAATGCAACGAACTAGAAGAGTATATTAATACTTATTTTTTCACTATCTCAATTATACCCTTAAACAACTTTTTCTATAATAAAAAGAATTTAGATTATATATTTTTTGTTATATTATTGGTGTCATTGAAATAAATAATCATGATTAGTTTTGTTTGTTGTAACTTGAAAGCAACAAACATTTATATTTTGGCTTAAATGCTCAATTGGTCCCTTAACTTGATTTCAAGTATCGGTTTGGTCCCATATGTAGTAAAATGTCCGTTTAGGTCCCTTAACTTTATTTAAAGTATCGGTTTGGTCTTTTTTGTTAATTTAATTCAAAAAAACGTTAAATTTTGGTCCCTTAACTTATTTAATTAGTATTAGTTTGGTCTCTGAATTTATTCAATTAGTATTAGTTTCGTCCCTTAACTTATTTTATAAAAAAAATAATATATTTTTTTGTAAAACAAAATTCTCAGAGCCAATGACAAGGTGACACATGTCCAGGAGTTAACTTTTTTTTTAACCCTAACGGAAACCTAACAGAAGGGACCAAAACGATGCTAAAAAAAAACTTAGAGTACTCAAACAATCTTTTTTTAGTTAAGGGACCAAAGCAATACCAACTAAATACTTGAAGGACCAAAAGAGCATTTAAGCCCTAAACTTATTTAATTAGTATTAGTTTGGTCTCTTAACTTATTTAATTAGTATTAGTTTCGTCCCTAAACTTAACGTTTTTTTTTGAATTAAATTAACAGAAGGGACCAAACCGATACTTTAAATAAAGTTAAGGAACCTAAACAGACCTTTTATTACTTATGGGACCAAACCGATACTTGAAATCAAATTAAGGGACCATTTGAGCATTTAAGCCATATATTTTTAGTTTTAATCCAAATCAAAATTTCATAAAAAAAAACACCGCTAATAATTTTCAAACGTTAGCGCAATAAAAAGAGCGGAAAGACGAACACGTGAGTGCCTGTCTTTTCGCTAGTTTTAATAATTTTTTTAGCCCCTATAAAAACTTTTGCATTCAGTTTAAGTCCCTAATAAATTCAAATTTGTTTAATTATACTTGAATTCTTAAGATTTAGAACAATTTTTTACGGATGTTAGACACAAATAAATATGTGAAAAAGATAATAAAAGAGAAATAATGATTAATTTAATTTATATACACTATCAATATAAAAAAGTTTACATATATTTTTTTTAGGGATAACTTTAGGTATCTATTTACAATAATATTATGTTGACACATTTTTTTCCAAGTGATTATACACAGACATCCTAACGTGGCATACACATTTCCTACCACTTCTATATGACATTTTTTTATTAATTATTTTGGGGTAATTTTGTCCATTTGGAAAAACAAGGGGCAATTTTGTCTAACACAGTCAACAACTTTGTCATCCTCTTCAAAACAAACTTTGTCATCCTCTTTTCTCTTTCTTCTTCTCACCGGACAACAACTGTCGCCGTCACCACCACCGTCTCCGCCGTCATCGACTTAAAACCTTCGAAAAAGTCACATTCATTATTTCTACAAACAAAAACAAATCAAATACAAACTATGATCTTACGTCCCAAGTACCAATCTTCAAAACAGTAGCAGAGAAATTTGTAGCCTTGAGCTTGCTATCAGCAGAACCCTTATGATCTTTCTTCTTAAATTCATAAGTTTTTGAAAGCTTCATCTGAATCAAATCCAAGAGTGAAGGACTCTTCTTCAAACGCAAACCAAGTGGACTTGGTTCATCCAAAAGGTTGTATGAAATCGAACCTGAATCATCACCTGAATCACACTGTTCCAAACAAACAAACAAAAAACACAATTTTATATCAAAACTTAGAAAAATTAGAACAAATAAACCATAACAAACTAAAAATGCCATGTAGCAATTTTGACCCCTATTAAAAAAAACAACTTTTCAGCCCCCTAACTTCACGCCATTTTGCAATTCGTAGGCCCCCTCTGATTTTGACAGGGTCAAAGTTCAAGTGGTCACTCAATGGACGCCACGTGGCAAATTTTTGAATTAAAAATAAAAAAACACCACATATTTTTGACTGAAATTGAATAATTAAAATAAATTAAAAAAACAACCAAAAATTAAAAGAAAAAAGCAAAAAACCAATTAAAAAGAAAAGGTAAGGGCAAAGGATGTCACGTGACTAATTACATAAACAACATATTCATCCCCTTCACTAATATATTCATCCCCTTCAACAACATATTCATCATTCTTCCACTAAAAATTCCAGAAACACAAGACAACTACCTCCTCCACTCTCTTCTCCCAAAAAAACAACACAATTCCAGAAACACAACACAACCATTTTTATTTTTTTTTGGAAACAGCAAAAAGATATTTAACAGGATACCATAGCACCAAGGCGCAAATACAATCAACAATAAGCAAATACACAGTGGCCTTTACAAGTGAAATCGCGACAGCATCTTATCCTTGGAGAATCTCACTTCTTTAATTGTAACTTCCGACGGAGGTGGCCGAAGCCAATCCTCTTCTTCTGCAACCCTAACCATAACTTTCTCTCTCTTTTCAACATTAGAAGAATCCAAATCGGAATCTGAATTCGAATGAGAACGATTGTGGTTGTTACAAGATCTGTTGGCGATTGTTGTTCTGGTTCATGCTATGGGTTTGAACGGTGGAAACAAGACGATAAAGGAAATGAGGGAATGTGGGTGTGCTCTTTTTTTTATCATGATGTTGGATGGGAAAGGTGCAGAGGAGAAAGATGATGGTTGATGTTGGTAGTTGATACCATGTTTGAATATGGGAGGATGATGAAGAACAATGATTTTGATAGTTGATGATGAATCTGGGAGGAAGAAGATTAGGAAGAATTAAAGAACCACGTTTTCTTCCTTTTCCATTTTATTTTTTATTTATTTTTTTAAATGGTCAAATACACATTTTATCATTTATTTTAATTATTTAATTTCAATTAAAAAATATGTGGCGTTTTTTTATTTTTAATTAAAAAATTAGCCACGTGGCGTCCATTGAGTGGCCACTTGGTTGTGACTAGGTCAAAATCAGAGGGGGCATATAAGTTGCAAAAGGGGGTGAAGTTAGGGGGATGAAAAATGATTTTTTTAATAGGGGGCCTAAATTGCTACGAAGCCAAACATAGGGGGCCAAAAATACATTTTAGCCAAAAATTAAACCATCCAATATGAAATTAATGATGTGTTTTACAAAAAGATTGAAAATTTAGCATGATAATCAAAATTAATCATAATAAACTAAAGGGTTAATAGTGCTTTACCCCCTGTAATATATGTCATTTCTGGTTTTCCCCTCTGTAGATTTTTTTTTATTTACCCCTTTTTTTTTTAATTCTAAAACCTTTTCTAAACTTTGAATTTAATAAAGTTAAAGAATTTTTTGTGCAACTATAAATAAAATAGGGGTAAATCAAAAAAAATATTTTACAGAGTGGAAAACCGAAAATGACCTATATTACAGGGGGTAAAACACCATTAACCCTAAACTAAATTAAACTAAACAGAACAACCCGAGAATGAAATTAATGATGGGTTTTGGATAAAGATTAAAGATTTGAATGAAAAAATGAACCTTAGGAGAATCAGAGTTGTAATCGAATTTGGGATGCTCGTTAGGAAGAGAAAGATCATCACCTTGTTGAGATTTCAATTTAACTTCATTGTTATAAGAGATAGAGCTTGCAGGAAAGGGAGTAGGGATGACAATGGATACCCTATGGGTAGGGTACTACAATGCCCTTCCCCATAACCTCGTGGGCAACAATTTTAGTGTCTTTTCCCATACCTTATGGGTATCTAAGTGCTCATACCCGCACCCACTACCCGCACTTTAACTATGAAAAGACAATAAAAACATCACAATTGAAATAAAACTATGGTCAACTTTTTTTTAAATTAACTCATAAAATAGTAGGAATTGTAGTATTTAGTCAAATAAAAAATATCCAAAGTATCTCTAAAAAATTGTACACGTGCAGAATGTTGTTATTGTTATTGTATTAAGTAGTTTTTTGGTTTAGGTTTAGGTTTAAGCTTAAATAGCTAAATTAATTAATTAATTATACACCAAAAATAAATAAATTATTTATGATATTATATAAATTGTATATGCGGGGTTGGGCAGTATAGTACCCTTACTCGTGTCCGTAGCCATTTAAATTTGTGGGCATTACCTGGACCCGTGCCCAGACCCATGAAAGCGGGGTTTTACCCTACCCATTCTGAGTATTTTTTGCGGGTACCCATTGAGCCTGGGTCCAATTGTCATCCCTACAAGGGAGAGATGAGAGTGAGAACGAGGTTGAGACTATGAAAAAGAGAGAGAGTCTGCATTAGAGAGGTGAGTTAGAATTTTTTATGTTTTATTTTTAATTTTTTAATTAGAAATGTGCCACATCACCGTGTGTATATCAATGATAGAGTGAAAAAGGGTGTCTACCAAATATTACCCTTTTTTGCCCTATCCCATTATACACCTCATGTGAAAGGGCATTTTAATAATTTCACTCATGTAAAATAGAGTGTAATGTGGGATGGTGAGATTACATGATAAAGTATCACATTTGTGTGTAGTGGTACATGATGTGCGTGTCATCTATGGCACTCAAATGTATCATTAGTTCTTTAAAAAAATATGTATCATTAGTTCATTACTAATCTATTTAATAATGTTTTGACACGGTCAATAATTAATAGATGATATAAACACATATATTTTTGTATTCTTGCATGCCTGTATCCAACTGACGTCAGAGTGATTGTAACATATTTTCCTTCATTCTCGTCCACCCTTCATGCAAAATTATTCATATTTGTCGTTTTTACTTATTTCCATTCATTGCTGGCCGCTCCTTAATATCTTCAACAGTATTTCCCATCTGAATTCCTAAACACAACACAAAATAGGCAAATAACACTATCATGATTCCACTCACAATTTCTTTGTTCCAAAACACGAACATGAAAGATTGGTACAAAGGTGACACCACAACACTCCTCATAACACTCTTAACAATTTCCACAATCACTTGGTACTTATATATCTTCTTCTTCAAATTAAAGTCCCAAAACCTACCCCCAGGCCCGCCGGGCCTTCCTATCTTCGGTAACCTCCTATCTCTCAACCCAGAACTCCACACTTACTTCGCCGGGCTAGCCCAAGCCCACGGCCCAATTTTGAAGCTCAGGCTTGGAAGCAAACTCGGCATCGTGTTAACTTCACCTTCCACAGCTCGTGAAGTTCTAAAAGACTACGACACCGTTTTCGCCAACCGTGACCCCCCAGCCGCCGGAAAAGCTGCTTTTTACGGTGGCTCAGATATAGCATGGAGCTCGTACGGACCACAATGGCGAATGTTGAGGAAAGTTTGCATAGTGAAGATGCTTAGCACTACAAGTCTTGATTCAGTCCACGAGCTCCGCCGCAGCGAGGTCCAAAAAATGATCGAGTATATTCATACTCGGGTAGGATCAAGTATAAATGTTGGGGAACAAGCGTTTTTGACCGTGTTGAATGTGATTACGAATATGACATGGGGTGCATCATTGGAAGGGGAAGAGAGGGAGAGTTTAGGGGTGGAGTTTAGGGAGGCGGTAGCGGAGATGGTGTAGCTTTTGGGGAAGCCAAATTTATCGGATTTTTTCCCCGGGTTGGCCCGGTTTGATTTGCAAGGTGTGGTGAAAGATATGAATGCTTTGGTGCCTCGTTTTGATGGAATATTTGAGAAGATGATTGGTGAACGTGTAAAGAAAGATGTGGAGGGGAAGGAAAATAATGGAAGTAAGGATTTTTTGCAGTTTTTGTTGAATTTGAAAGAGGAGGGTGATTCCAAGACTCCACTCACAAGCACTCATGTTAAGGCTATTCTCATGGTATGCTACTTTTGTTCAACAATTTGTTTTAGTTTCTTCACTTTCTTTTGTACGCAATATATGACTAGCTTAACAATGATTCAAATTAAAATTTATGAGCACTGCTAAATGTTACGAAACAAGTTTCGCAAGAATGCATACAAACTCAGTTTACATAAATTGAAAAACGGTAGTCACATGAAAACCGAAAATCATAGCCGTGTCTTAGTTAAATTAAAGGGACATGATTAATTTGCGTTTCTTGTTTTGATATTCCCGTAACATTACGCATTACCCAAAATTTATTTAGGTCTGTTTGACAAGAAGAAAAAAAATTGGTAAACACCTTTCAATCATAAGTCTTTAGTTGATTCACTGACTTATAACTTATTTTTGAAACGATATTTTAAGTAGTGATATTGATACAAGTTTTTGAGGGTGAGAAAAACCACAAGAAGGGGAGCTTGAATTGTGTTTTTGGAAACTTCTTCTTTTACGTTCTAGATAACTGTCCTCAGGTTCAGAGTCTAAAGTAGTTCAGAGTCTGAGTGAGTTCAGAGTCTATGTGCAGCGGATAATGTAAAGAACAGAAGAAGAAAGAACACAATCAATTATACAGGTTCCTTCCACAAACCGGAAGTAGTCATGTCCTCCTTG
>Ga0228711_1003308_pt1 | contig 25007 bp, 8 predicted proteins | sample MedpolnodulmetaG_2_FD_177996 | JGI IMG/M metagenome (GOLD analysis project Ga0228711, IMG submission 177996) | Root nodule microbial communities from Medicago polymorpha collected in Santa Monica, California, United States - brown nodules | ecosystem: Host-associated > Plants > Roots > Nodule... | reverse complement strand
TATATATAAAAACATCATATTTGATGGTATAAATAAACTTCATTCAATATTTTAGTAACACTCCACACTTTATAATTATTTAAACAATTCAACTACATTTTCAATATATTCAAACCATCGATCAAAAACTACAAATGTGCCCCGTTACACCCCGTGATAATTCATCAAAACTCAAAATGTATGTGTTATTTTTAACTCAATAATTTTATAATGTATGAGTTATTTTTAACTCTATTTTATAATCCAACACAGCAAAGAGGATCGTAGTATAATTGGGCAACATTGTCAAGTTTAGGAATGGTTTTACAAAGCCAAATATCCACAAGATTCTGACATTGTCTCCTTGGTTTATATGAAAAAATTAAGAGGATCAAAAGCGACCGATGTGTATGTTCTAAGTACTTGACCTTTTGTTACTGATAATAAAATTAAGAGGGTTTAAAATGCAAAATATATAAGAATATATTTACTACATTTTTAACAAGTTCAAGGAGTTCAGTTCAATCCACTCAAACTCCTTTCTCCTCCTTTGCTTAGAAGGAACCCTCCTAATGTATCAGATTTATATTCTTTACTTTCTCTATTTCAGTCAAATAACCGATCTTCTTACAAAGATAATTTACCCTAAAATAACCCGACCTTTTTAATTTTCAACACAATATTAATTATTATTTTTTCAATTATACCAATTTCAGCATCCTTAGTTCAACATTTTTTACTTGCATTTATGAAAAAATATATAGACATCAATATTTGATAAGGGTATTTTAATAAAAAAAATAATCTCTATTACATTTATATAACTTTCTCAAGGCAAATGTTAACATGTAACTTAAAGGCATATGTTAATAAACTTAACATAGAAATAGTTGTCATTGTTGTGCATTTAACTATTTAAAGTATTTTTTTTAACGTAAGATTGTTACATTTAGATTCTTTAACAAATGTCTTAAGACATAATCCCTTCGGTCACTCTAACTGATGCATCAATTATTATTTAGTGAAGCTAAAAACAATTTTTTATTTATAATAGTGGAGGAAGAGAGTGAGTTAACAAGACCATTTTCTTAATATGCGTAAAATGAGAAGTATACTAATTCATTTGAAACTAAATACAAATGATTGAAAATGTTGAAAAAAAAATAATATAAATGCGTGTCATTTTAAGCATTTGTTCTTTTGCAAATTTTCGCATGTATTACAGAAAAGCATATTAAATTTATTTATTTTGTGCATAAATGTTTCTAAAATATTTTAGATATATGAATTTGAATCTTGTTCAACCCTAACTTTTCCTATAGCCATCAAGAGACCTAACAATATTTACTAAAAAAGACACTTAATAATATTGGTTAGAAATATACTCCTAAAATAAAGTGATGGGAAAAAATTGATCAAATTATGTATATTAAATAACGTAATTGATCACATTTAATTTAAGCACTCACAATATAAAATTATGAATATTAACTAAAGTACTCTTCGTAACTAATAAATATTGGTTCATTAAAATTATAAAAGAATATAATTAAATTAAGATTTTGATCCCCACCGTCAACACAAAAATGCATCCAATTTAAAAGAATAACACCAACCACATATTGATCCACACATATATGTGCATGTGGATAATAACATAAATGTCTAGAAAATATGACCTCAAAGGTGTAACAGAATATGTTAACGGTATATATTGACTAAATTTACTAAAAGAAGAAATTTTTTACTAAGCCATTATATTTCGTATGAGAAATTTACATGGGATCCACATGATTTGGTAGGATTCATGTGAATTTTAACCAATCAAAAAATGTGTGTTAAAAGGTGTGCTGTTAGCATTCCTCTTTTTCGTATATGATACGTACTATCGAGAACTTTTTAGTTTGATTAACGTTATACCGAAAGTAGTTTTACTGTTCCCAAATTATATGATATAATTTAAGAATAATGACATAAAACTTCATTATCTAATCACCAAAGGATATATTTGTACTATATTATTACAAAAGTTGAAAAATTTGGATCTTGACCGGTAATTTGTATGTGAAAGTAAATGGCCAAAATGAAATGATATATATATGTAGAAAGAGAGTTAAAGAGACATAGAAATGAGACAAAAATTAGGCATACATTACCTTGCATGAGAGAGAACAGAAATGGAAGGGATCCTGAAGAATCCTGTCACAAGTGCAGCAAGAGTTGGCATTGGCAGCAGTAGTAGTACCTTTGCATTTGCATGACCTTGACTGCACCCTCTCATTTAAGAATATCACTTTCGCACCGTTAATCGTATATGGCTGCATTCCAAACCAATTAACTCATATTATTTCTACCTATGTTAATTAATCAATCAATATTGCTTAATTCTAATAATTAATTATCATTATCTTTCACGTAATATATATGGATATTGATTTTTGGGTAAGTGAAATATTTTATTTCTAGAGTAGGAGTATTTGTTTGACCTGAATATTGGAGCAATCGATGAGCTTTTCAAGATCACCCAATTGAACCACGTCATGGTAAACATACCTTCTCACCTGCACAATATGGCAGCAAACACCTCAATTATTGTCGCACATTATTGGTCATTCATACCAATACAAAATTATACGAATGAGGGTGTGAGTAAGCAGCCAAAAAAACAACTTTCCATATTTACATATCATCACAAAATTGTTTCCCTAACATAGTATTCTATTTCTATCCATTAAAATACATTTGAGTTTTACTTTTAATTTATACATGAAGAATTAAAACTAAAAATATGAATGAAATGTGATAGTTTCGGGGATGAAAATAATGTCATCCAATGAAATATTATTTATGAAATAAGAAATACAAGATATTATTGAGAAATTTACTTTGTTCTTTTTTAAGGATATATAAGATTGGTTCGGTGGTGAGAGTGTGAGAATTTTTATTTCTTAAGGAAGGAGTGTAAGAGGGATTTTTTTTTAATGTTAAAAGAGTGAAATATTGATAAGTGTGCATGTTTGGAATTCAATCACACCATTAACAAAAATATTTATTTTGGTCAAGATCATTTTGATACTTTATTCAACTTATGAAATATAGTTAATTTTATACGAGAAAAGGAAACTTATCAGTTGTTTTACAAAATTATTTTTCATTAATAATAGCATAACAAAAAAAATTGAAAGAAAAATAATAAATAATAATTAGAGTGATAGTCCTTAAAAAAATAATAGAGTAAACAGTAATTTTTCATTGTTAGGTCAATTATTTTTTGTATATTGACTCTTAATTTGAGACAAACTTTTATAATCTAGAACGGGAGAAGTGCAAGAATAACCATTAAATTATTCCTTATTACAATAATCATTGAGTTAATTTAATTTTTCATTCGGAGATAATTAAAGGTGGAGGAAAACCTGAAAAAACAAAAAAAAAAAATAGAGATGAATGATTTGGATTCAAATATAATTTTATAATAGTATAACATTATTATAGCGTAATTTAATTCATTAACCAAGTCTATTTACTGGTATAAAGTTTGGTTAATTTTATATTGGAACTATGCACATGTCCTAAAAATAAAAACTAGAGTTGGGGGAAGTAGGGCTTTCCAAACTTGAAGTAGAAAGACAGAAGAAGAATTTGGGTCAAAGCTTTCGCTTTCAATGAAAGGAACGTTGCAGGGAAAATTGGATAAAAAAAAGGGATCTTCCATTAATGGGAAAGAAACCAAAACATAAAAGTAGAAAATAATCATAGAAGACATGGTGAACCCTCCTGGAAAACAAAAAGTGGAAAACTGTGTTTAAGCATCAACAGTGATATCTGGGAAACATCAAACACAATGAGACAAAATTGGTGACTAGTGGTGGTGGTGAGTTCAATTTACCAAGCCCTTGTCAATTTTAGAAAACCAAAAATTAAATTAAAAAAAATAGAACTGAGGTATTGAAAATCCTATAATTGCAGGACACAATTGAACCTAGAACTTTAAGTGAAGTGACCAAATAGTAGAAACATAATTTCTAAGCTGTTTTTTTCTAACATAAATTATGTTAGTCAAATCCCACTGAAAAACAAAGCAAAATCTAGTGTGATTTGTTTGAATTTTATACTAAGGATATAATAATATATAGTGTTTTTTTATTAAAAAAAAAAAATTATGTTATGTTTCGATAACGTTGCAAATTCTTGACTCAATTATCCTCGTCCCAAGAAAATTAATTTTAATTGCTATCCATCAAAATCTGGAGTACAAGATTCTGAGATTAAGAATTTGAAGACCATATATAGGCACCAAACAAAGTATAAATCCATGACATAAAACTAATCATAAAATCATAGACAATTTAGCAAATAATATTACTAATCAAATTCATCAACAATTTTTTTAAAATTGAAAATAAAAACTTTTAAAATTGTTCAAAAGACCTCATTAATTAAAGAACAAATCCAAAGGAAAAAAAGAAGAGCTGGAAATTAAAGAAGACTATAACCACATGAATTAATTTGCAAATACCCTTTGAAATTTTGGAGTTGATAAGGTCCATAACAGAAGTAACAAAATCAAATACAGAACTTGGAAAAATAATCATGAAACAGGGAAGGAGAGAATTGAGATGATGATGATGATGATGGAGGTATAAACTATAAAGTACTAGTACCTGAAGGAGGGGGTGAGAGGGATGAGAAGGGAGACAGTGAGGGCAAATGGTGAGACAACAGTGCAAACAAAGGATGTTCTTTTCGTTTTTCCTTTGGTTTTTGTGGACCCCACAACCCCCAAAGAATGTCTCACCCATTAACCTCTCTAACCATGCAGGTTTCTGATTCACTTTCATGCCTCCCTTTGCTTCTGTTGATGGGTCACTTCCACTTCCTCTCATGTCTCACCCCACAACACCACTTGTTATGTTATGTCTTTTCTTTTCCAAAGTTTCTCTGTGTGTGTCTTGTTCTATGGTTTGGTTTGTGAGGAACAAAACTGGTTATTTATGAACTAGAGTTTTCTGTTTATGTCAACTGAATGGTTTGGTTAGGCTAGGTTAGGTTAAGAGAGGATTGTTTTTCATTTTTTGTAGGAACCCTAAACTCATGAACCTACATATATTATCTAATTTTTTGGAACATCAGGTTGGGTCAAAACACAAATTAGGAAATAATTCAAAAAATTAGTTATAAAATGGCTATTCATTTCATCATAACTTATATATTACTTTAGCAATTTTACACAAATTAAAAAATATAATTAAAAGAAAAAATATATAAATTATTTTATAAAATTGTCATTTCTTAATAATATAAAAAGGAGAAATTAAAAGAATTGGTAAAAATAGCGAACAATAAATAGTAAACCATCCTTTAAAAAACAAATAGCAAATTATATAATAGAAGAATAAAAACAAGGGTAAGTTGTTGAAATTGACCATTCAATATACATGAAGTTTAAAGAATGACCTTGTAAAATAAAAAATATATTCTATCGTATTCTTTTTTTTTTAAGGATATTGTAACATTGTAAGTTAAAAACATTTTAATATTAAGAAGAATCTCAAATTACAAGGTTAAAATATGTTTTTTATTTTACATAATCAATTTGAACAATTAACCTTAAAATAATTAATATTTCATTGATATGGTAAAACGATATATAAACTATTAATTTTTTTAGTTTAAATAACTCATTGAAAGATGGAGAGAGTAATAATTTTCTTCTTCAATTTTTTTGGTCAGGTTCTTCTTCAAATTTTAACAAAACATAAACAAATTCAGTACATTTGAGTTTGATAAAATAACATTTAAACAGTGATTTTGTAAAAAATATATAAATTAATTTGGTTTAGGCAGGTGTTTTGGCCTTTTGGGGCTCTGTGTTTCAGGTAAGGGAGAGTTGTGTTGGGTGGTTTTTTCTTTGTTCTCCGTCTATATCCGGTGTCTATTTTTGTTATTTTGTTTGCAAGTTTTGTTTGCTTCTTGCAATAACTCTGCTTAATAAATTTCACTTTTCGAAATAAAAATGAAGCATTTACTTTAACACACTCGTCTCATCCGACTAAATTAGTGTGAACATTAGGGTGAAGTGTGAACATAACATGCAATTAGGCTTTTCATAATTTCTTGTAATGAATCACTCATTGTGTGTTTTTTTCTTGTGACAGATAACTTGTAATAATCACTTTGATGTTTGTCATTTTGAATGACCGCGTATGATCTGACGAAGGCAATTTCCAATGAACAAAAGCATGAGCATTATCATATGTACATTTTTTTGGAAAAAATTGTTGTTCGGTTTGGATCAGTATAACTTTTTTTTTTTTGATACATAAAAGGATTAGTATTTTTTCTTTTGATGAGCTATAGAAGGATAATAATAACTTTGAAGTAATTAAAAAGTGTAGATCATTTGATGGGATATTATATAATAGGTTTTGCTAGAAGATACGTATGAATGTGTCTTTTAGCAATCCACAAGTTAAGGTGTGATTACCAACTTTTTAGTTCTGACATGCTAAAATACATCTTCATAAAAATTAGTTGGTGTCTTTTAACAAGAGCCGTCAAAACGGATCGGGCCGTACAGGCCGGCCCATTAGCCCGATTAATTACAGGGCTTGGGCCTTAAATATTGAGCCCAAATTTTAATAGGGCTTTTTACCCCGATCCTAAAAAGCCTGGTACCCGTTAGGGCTAGCCCGAACGGGCCACGGATAGCTTGTTAGCCCGCTTAACAAAAAAAATCCTATAAATTATATATATATTTTTTATATAATTATTTACTTAATTGATTATCAAAGTAAAAAGATCGAATATATAAATATCTATAACAATAACGTATCTAATTTATTTAAAATTGTTTTCCTCGTTGTTTTGGTTTACGAAATGTATGCAAAAATGTTTACAATTTATTTTTGTGCTAGACATTATTTAAACATATTAAAAAGATCATTTATAAAAAAAAATTATAGGAGTATTTTACAGTAGTCTTTTTTTTTAAATAATAATAATAATAATAATACGGGCCGGTCCGTGTAGGGCCGAGCTCGGGTAGTATATTTCAAGCCTGTTTTCCAACCGGGCTTTTTGGCCCAGCCCAATAAAGCCTGTTAGGGCCGGCCCTAAACGAGTCGGGTTGTCCGTTTTGACAGCTCTACTTTTAACAAATGCCTATAAAATAACTTGCTAAAAGACACATACACAGATAGTGTCTTCTAGCAAAACCATTATATAATATACGTAGATGTTGGGTTAGGATTTCAGACATCCACTTATTCATAGCCACTATCTTACTCCCTCCGTTTTTAATTATAAACAAATTTTACTTTTTAGATTCATTCAATTAATGACGTATATGATTCATAACATGGACCACATGTATATTAGCATGGTTTTGAAACTCGGCTCGAACCGGTCGGTCGAACTGGTCGAACCAGGAACCGGTGGGTAGACCGGTTCGAGCATACCTTTGGACTGGCCATGCAGTTGGCTTGGCGAGAACCGATCAAAACCGGTCAAAGTCGGTGACTCGGCCGAGTTATGGGTCGAACTGGTTCTTCTCTTTTTCTTTTTTTTTTTGCTTTTAAGTTAAACCATGTTTTAATTAAATTATGTTACAAAAAATGGCACGGATGGGAGTTGAAACAACTTCCTAACCACTAAAGCGCTTGTTCTTTTTGTTTTTGATTTGCTTTTATTAAGAATATATTAAATAAATTTTTGGATAAGATCATAACTGTCGAAATATTGAATACTGTACAAAGCAAATACCCATCAATTATTATTTTTTAGTTGATAAAAATACCGCACAAAATTAACGTTTAATACTTTACAAAGCAAATACCTATCAATTTTATTTTTTTTTTATAAAAATAACTCACAATATTAACGGACAAAAACATAGACATGTATAATTATAAAGCTTCCCTAAAAAAAAATTACAAAGCTCATATATTTTATTTAAAGCTCATGAACAATTATTCTTCATTTTTTTTTATCACATGAATGATTAGTCTATAAAATTATGTATGTTGGATATTTATTTTTATCTTATATATGTTATAATTTTAGTTTTTGGAGTAATCGGGCCACCAGTTCAATCCGATTTAATCTAATTAAATACCTATATAAATTTAATCTGAACACCGGGTTATCTAACCGAGTCATCCGATTTAATCCGAGTCTGTCATGCGGTTCAACCAATGATCCAATGGTTCGACCATCGACTGAATGACTCAGTGCCTCTGCCGAGTCGATGACCGAGCTGAGTTTTAAAACTATGTATATTAGTATTACATTGAAAGTTGTGCAATCACTTCAAAATTTTATAGTGTCTTCTTTAATTTAAAGTTCTTTTTTTTAATATCATTAACTAATGTTCTAGAGATACCTATTAACACCCTAACATTAAAAACAAGATACACTTCATTTCAATTAAGATAGTTTTCTTATCAATTCAATTATAGTGTGTTTAAATGTGATTAACTTCTTTCAATTTCTATAGTCGTATGATTATATGTATATAATTTTGGATTGGCAGCCGCTCCCACCCTCTTTCAGGGTTTTTTTGAGAAAATTCCTTGCGCCGCCACTCCCACTCTCTTATAAAGTTTGTAGAGAATGACATATATTGTCTTTTCCATCCGTTTGAATCATGCCACTTCATTGATTTTTCCTGCCTCTCGATCACCATCACTATGTCACATTTCCACCTTTATCTCTATTTCGATTCCCATCCCAGATCACCGTCAATTCCAAATCATCTACACCTCAAAATCACTTTTATCCACGATTTGCATTCAACCTCAAATTACTTCCAACTTTAATTGCATTCACCTGCTCACAACGTCGTTCGCTTCCCCATGAACTGTGTTGTGACCACCGGTTTGTGTTTCCCTTCATTGTTCTGCGACAATATTCCTTCATGCCTCATTCAAGAGTTCCTCTGACGAATCGTCCACCACCTCCTTTGTATATCGTTGTTACTGTTGTCATCTCAACTGAAAAATCGTAGAAGCAGCCCCCTCGAAAGCCACCATGGCCTACTCTATCTTCGTCGAAGTTGAGATTCAACATCTTTGTGGTTGTTTTATTTGTTACAATGTTCTGTTTCTTATTTTGTTTTCGGTATTACTTAATTTGCTTCAAATCCGCACCTTATATGTTTGCTACGATGTCAGAGAAGGACTCATTTCAAAGGTACTCTATTTCGGGCAAGGGGTTTATGGTGGCTATTACTAAATTCAACTTCCTTTCAACTACGCAATGTCTTGTCAATACGTGGCATAATTAACCATCTCAGAGATCACAAATAGTCGATTTGAACGAACACATATAAATATATCTTATCAAAGTTGGATTACAACAAAGACTGTGAAACTCAATTTATTATTGACTTATGGTCATATAAGTAGGAATTTAGCTTGGTTGTTTGGATTTGAATTTTGTTTCTATATTGCCTTAATACCATCCGAAAGTATAATATGTGTCCTTAGCACCTATCTACCCTTAGCATCTATCTAGTCTAGTCTAGCTATCTTAATATTTCTAATGTATGGGTGGGAAATGTCTCAACCTATGATCGTTTTGATTGTATTGCTGCTGTTTTAGCATTTCTTGTAAAAGACATGATACATAGAGGATTCCCTCGAAAAAAACGATACACAGATGATAATATTTTTAAAATATCAATAGCAAATATTATATTATAAAATTAACATCATAAAATATTAACATTTCACAAGTATTGTAGAAAAAATCAATAAATGATACATTAATGTTGATTCTAGTTGTTTAAAGATCTCTTTGAATTGGTGGAGCGAAACATAATTGAACGAAATGGAACGCCATGAAAGAAAGTGGAATGAAACATACATCATATTTAATAGTTTGAATATTTTATGGCACAAAAGAACAAAATTGTTACTACTTCATTATTTGAAAAGTAGATAAAATGAAATAAATTATAACTTTTTTGATGGTACATGGGGTAACAATCCATTATCGCATTTGGACTGGGATTTGCTGTTGTAGTGAAACAACACAGTTTCATGCAGTTTTCAATAATAGCCATTGGATCTTATTAGATGGTACTATTATATTTTTGTCAAGCCAATACAATGGTTGAAAGAACAGCTGTGTTGTTTTTAACGACACTGAATTATCGCATTTCAAGGAACTTTTCCATGAAGCTACTATTTATAATTTTTGTTGAACGCACGCACTATGGCGGTGGACAACATGGGCATACAAATACACATTTACTCTAATTTTACCCGTGTTTTAAAAATACTACTATTATTTAAAATACATTTTATTAAAAAGATACCAATTTTATAACTTCAACTTTCTCCTTTTTTTTTCCGCCAACTAATAGCAATTATAGCGACCATTTTCAATAGGTAGATTCAACACCGTAAAATATACACAGGTAGTCAAGTAGTAACTAAAACGAGCTAATAACTCTAATAAGTTAATCTTTAATGGAAAATAACTCCAATAAGTTAAGGAAAATGAATTTTATCGAAGCATAAAAAAAATGAAGGGTTGAATTCAGACAATGAGTAAAATACTAATTTAACAAATTAACCATTAACATTAGCCTTAAAAAAAAATACACGATGAAAAACAAAATAGTTTTTGCAATTTTTTTTGTTTTGGGGACCTTTTCATTTGAACATAATAAAATGAAAAATAATATTTGTATAATTATTTTGTGATAATTTTTAGAACAACTTTCTCTTATACTCATATAGTGTTAGAAAAATATTATTTAAACAACTCTTTTTGGGACAAGTTCTTGGACAACTAAAATTTACAGAGAAATATAGACAGTGGCATACAACCAAAGTAATAGAGAGAGAAAGTAAAAGAAAATTATGAGTTTGAGAGAGAAAATTGTCAGAGAAGCTATCAAAAATTGGTTGTTCAAATATCATTTCTGATTGTGTTATTAGTCTCTTTCTATTTCTCACTTTATTGCTTTTGTCTCAAAAGAAGATGCAATAAATGGTCGTCTAAAAAATGCTAGGACAAATATCATATTTTTTAATAAAACAGAGTTGGAAAGAAAACCAAGTATTTGCTAGAAGAGAAGAGACATATATAGGCAAAGGTTGTGTGTGTTTTTTTTTTTTTTTTTACAATAAGATTGTCGTGATTATGTACTAGTGCTACCCCATCATAGAGAATAAGGGGGAGGTATTGGATTAGGATTCAAAGAGATTTTAAAAGACTTTTTAATTATGAATAAGTGTTGTGGTATTCAATCAAGACTCTTTGTAATTTAAAAAAAGTCTTGTGGTATTCAATCAAGACTCTTTGTCATTTTAAAAAAGTCTTGATGTATTCAATCAAGATTTTTCATCACTTAAAAAAAGTCTCATGGTATTCAAAATCATTCAAATTTTGAAGGATTGTTTAATAAATTGGATTTTGTGGGATTTTCTAGTGAAATTTTAACAAGAAAAAGTCTTTCATGATGACATGAGATTTCTTGAGATTGTTTTTCTTTTAAAAGTTTACCATCTCTTTCTTATCCCTTCTCTCTCCTCTCTTTTCTCTCCTCTCTCTCCCCCTTCTCTCTTCGTCTCTCTCTTCTCTCTCTCTCTCCTCTCTTTTCTCCCTTCTCTCTCTCTCCTCTCTTCCCCCCTCCCTCTCCCTCTCTCTATCTGTCATAAAAAAAATAAAAAATAAGAGTTTGTATTGAAAATATTATGATAGAGAGTGTGTTGTAATCATTTCTTTTTCAATGAGTCTTTAAAATTCATAAAATCTTTTGAAATCTTATAAATCTATAAAATCCTTTAAAATCTTATGATGTAAATCTATTGAAATCCAAATTGAAAATCCTGATAGTCTTTTAAAATCATGAAAGTCATTAAAATCCTATAAAATCTTTGAGACTTTTTTAAGCAAAAGTTGTCCTTTAAAATCCTAATCCAATACACCCCCTAAGACACAAAACCACAATAGGAGAAAATTAAGGGAATAAATGCTTACAACAAAAATAAAAGGACAAACAAGTAATATCCAATTAAGACACTTCATTCCATTGTATATTCCCTAATTTGGGAGGAACAAAAATGCGTCACATCATATTAGAATTATTTTTCTTCTTCTTTAGAGCAACAATAATATTTTCCTTTTATTGTCGACATATTTTAGTGTAATTGATAAAAATGTCGAAATTGTTAAACAAGTTTTGTGATCAAAAGATGGATTTGAATCTATTCAAACTCATCTCTAGTTCGATTTGATGTCGGTGACCTTTTACACATCAATTTCTTTTTCAATTTAGTTTCACGTCCCACATTGAGTATGTTGGGTTGTGCGGTGTCTTCAGGGCATTTGGGTTCATTTACTGGATTTTCGTCCGATTGTGTTTTTTACACCACTTTTTTTAATCTTTGTTATAGCATCCTTTTGAAGTTGATTATGTGGTTGTCGAGTTAGGTTTATGCCCCCTCAGTTTTTTTGCATTTTCTTTTTATTTAATATATATATAATCCTTTGCTTATAAGGAAAAAAAGTTGCAATTATGTATGTCCTTCAATTCTGTATTTCACTATTTCTTCTTTATTTTTGTTTTTTTTCTTTTATATTTTTTATTAATACTTGATTGTATTGATAATGAATTGGTTCAAGAGGCAAAAGATTTAAGTTTGTTAAATATGTGGTCAATAATTTGATATATGATAATTGTGTATGGAGAAAATTCAGTTCAGATTAAAACTCATCTTGTGTATCCCACCAATTCTCGATGATGATTAATCAATGTTAAACGGTGGTGAAAACTTCATACATAAAAAAAGAGTAATTGATTGTAGTGCGCCAGTTTGGATTAGGCGTGTCAACTTAGATGATGGAGTAGTCTTTTTTGACATTGTTCGCTTTCTTTTTTGCCTAAAAAATATGTTTTTTTACTTAATATTAGTGATTTTTTTTTACTAATATAAAGGGAAAAATAAATTGAGTTAGATTCCAATTATTCACTCAATAGGCAACATAAAAAAAGAAAAGAAATATTATCCCATGGTATATTTACATTGTTTTTTACTCGGGATATTTCATACATCGAAAGTTTAAAATTTATTTATCTTATTCTTCAACGTATGTCCTTATTCCTTTAAGACTTGGTAAGACATCGTGGATTCTTGGTATTGGAGATACGCAGATGAAAATAGTGAAACAAAAATTCAGATGCCAGAAGACCTTCTATTTCAAGATTTTGAAGTTCCATTACAATCCTTGACCGATTTTGCCTATCCTAATTTACTATAAAACGTTGACATGCTGAACTAATTTCAGGATCGAGGAATTCTTGCTCCTACTTTAGAATCTATGCAACATGTTAAAGATTTTGTGCTCTCAAAGATTCCTGGTGAAGAAAAAGATTACTTCAGTTGTGACTCTAAATGCCGATTAGATAAAAACAAGGGCGTACAAGGAGAATGGTTCACAACTGAGTTCCTAAACGATATCAAATGCTTTAGGCTTCCAAATCATAAATTGACACTAAAGTTAAGAGTCCCTATAATGCTAATGAGGAACATTGATCAGGCTGCTGACTTAACAAGACTCAGGGTAGATATATTGGAAAAGAGTATAAATGGTGCCACTATGCTAACTGAAAATAACGTTGGAGACAAAGTTTTGATATCTAGGATCAATTTGGTGCCAAGTGATCCAGGCCTACCATTTAAGTTTGAAAGGCGACAATTTCCTTTATATGTTTTGCAATGACTATAAATAAAAATCAGGGAAAATCGCTTTCACATGTAGGAATCTATCTTTTTAGGCATGTATTCACTCATGGTCAGTTGTATGTTGCGGTATCTAGAGTCACTCTGAGAAAGGGTCTAAAATTTTTGATTTTGGACGAGGATAACAAGTTGTGCACGTCACCATCAAATGTGGTTTATAAGTTTTTAACAATGTTTTAGTCAAACCCGTGTACTTTCTTAGGTATTTTTATAGTTTTGGTTCTTACGTCTTAAAACTGATCAAAGTATAAAATAAAAATATACAATAACAGTAACATGTTTAGTACTTCAAGTAGGTGGCGTTTAGTCTGGGAACAATGAGTTGTTTCCCATGATGGGAAACTTCCTTTTTGAAGGACACGTGGCGGTTGCCACCAGTTTTGGTCAACAAAAAATAAATCTGACTTTCATTTTATTATTGTTTATGTCTTTTACTAAAGTACCTCCCATTCTCTCACAACAGAGCAAAATAGACATCCCTTTTACTTCTGTACATCTCCTTTCTGTAGTTTCTAATTCATCCGAGGTATACTCGGTCATTAAAGTCGATTGTTTTGGTAAAAAAGCTTAACCTAACAAAACCAGGAAAAAAACTTAATCCATCTGAAGTATATTCACCTACTATTGTTCAACGAAAACTTGCTTTAAAACATTAACTTTTCTTTCGCTTACCGAGAACTTCGACGATGGCAGTTGTGTAATTTTGATAAAGTTTGTTGTTGAGCCAGGCAAAATCCATTAGATCTGTGCTGGATTTCGTTTCCAGTCAAAGAAAGGTAAGCTTTTGCATCGATATGTAATGAATTAGTTAGCTCTGAAACATAAATGTTGATGATCGAAATTCACCGTTCAAATTTTTGAAGTTAAAATTATAATTTTAAATTTAATGAAAATTGAAGTTTTGGTTTTGTTTTTATTGAACTGTTGATGCTAATCCAGTTGTACGTGTTACAATTTGCAGAATGAATATTTTTCTTTTGGTGGATATAGATGAACACGCAAAGCTGCCAATAACTCAGATTAACACTCATCGGTCTATGACAATTGGGTGGCAATTGCTATTGTGTGTTAAACAAACAACTCGGTTTTATGTCAGCCATTGGATCGACTTGAACATTAGTCAATGATTGGAATAAGTGTTAATCTTAACCGTTCAACAGGATCCGACGGACAAAAACATAATGTTTCAACAGTCCTTATAAGCAACAACCACATGTGATGGTTGGTACATCCAATCAAGGGAACAATTTTTGCGGTTTACAGCTAACCAGAAAACAACTATAAAACATTGATTACTTAAATCACAACTTTTTTCAATTACTATTTTTTTTGAAGGTTTTTTCGATTACTAATGTTGTGTGTCAATTAGTACCATAAAAGTTTAGCACACCCTCCGTCCAAAAATAACTCACTCATTTATAAAAATTATTACACATTTCAAACGTAATATTGATTACTCTCTCAGTCTCAAAATGTAAACAAAAATTGGTCAATAAAAGTTAATGTATTTTGTTCAAAATTATATTAGATACATCAACACCCATTTTTGTTTACGCTTTGGGACGAAATGAGAACTTTTTTTTCAATTATAACAAAAATTAATATTATTTTCATCATTTTCAATTCAACGTTTTCTAGTTTGAATTTATGATAATAGAAAATACATCAATAATTGACAAGATATTCAAAACCATTTTTCTCGCTTTCATTATACACCTTTCGGTCACTATCATAAGCAAAATTTAATATTTGAGGTTCATTCAATAAATGATGTGCGGTCTATATCAAAGACTACATACATTATTTATTGAATGAATATAAAATTTCAATTTTTACTTATAATAGTGATTAGAATGTGTACATTTTTTTTTGACAAAAAAAATACATTTTTTAATGTGTGAAATAAACAACAAAAGGATCGATTATCATGGGACAACGAAGTAACATTTAAGTAATGTTATTGCTCAATTAATAACTTTTTTTTTGAATAAATAAACTTTTTTTATCATTCTATTCTTAAAAAAAATTCATGCACGTTTATTACTGCCAGTACATTATTGCTTAATTTAAAAATATTACTTGATCGTGTTTTAATAGTTAATTTAAATATATTTCTAAATAATCTTCTAAAACAAGATAGAAGGTTCAATGATTAATCAAACTCTAAACAATATTTTAAAAGGAAAGAATCTTAAACCTAAAACAACAAGATAGAAGGTTCAATGACTAATTAAACTCTAAACAATCTTCTAAAACGAAAGAATCTTAAACCTAAAACAACAAGATAGAAGGTTCAATGATTAATCAAACTCTAAACTATCTTCTAAACATCTTAGACCTAAAACAACAAGAAAGGATATTAAACTAATAGGGAATAAGAAGAAGATGAAGAAGAGGCCAAAACAGTCATTTCATTCGTGACCTTTCTCATTAAGGGCAAAATTGTCCATCCATATTTGTTTAACCCTTTTTTAAACTATAAAACCATTAATGAACAATTTCTTTCAACAAAAATGTATTAATAATTAATAAGAAAGTGCCTAAATATTCAAATCACATCTTAATCAACGTAAAAAAAAAAATTCAAAGTGTTGTACAAATTTTATGTTATTTTAATCTATTATTCAACATAAAAGTTTATTTTTCTTCATGTTAATTTATTTTATTATTGGATATAATTATTAACAAAAAAATACAACTAGTGCTAAAGGATTGCAAATAATAATTAATGTTGACAATTTAAACTTAGAAGTCAAACTCAAGTATAATTGCCATAGGCCCATAAACAATTCCAAAAATTCAAACAAAATGAAATAATGTTTATTAATATGCAGGTGGGGCCGCATATTTTTTGGTGTAGCAAAAAGTTAAAGCAAGTTGCAGGTAAAAGATCTGATCCATCAGAATAAAAAAACTATTATATCAATGGTCGAGATTAAACTTTCCCATCAAGGAAACAACTCCCCATTCCCATACTAAACCCCACCCTTCAAGTAAAAGCAATTAGACATGTCCGTTTCAGCTTCTTACCTCAATTCCTGAATGTAAGCCTTTGACACAAGCTACCTACGAACATTGATTTTTAAATTTTCGTCCAATATAGCTGAAAATGATAGAGTTGACATATAATCCATGATAAAGTTTAAAGCAAGATATAAACTTACTAATAATTCACTGAGAAGCAGTACTAACGTTTACCTGATTAACAATGTCTTTAATTGGCAAAATAATACAAATATACAGAATTTGGCTACCACCTAACAATCACTTGGAATAATCTATATTTTTTATGTGTTTAGAAAACTAATTTTATTATACTTTACCATTTTGTTCCCCCCCACCCAAAAAAAAGAGCGACCACTTTGCCTTTTGTAAATGTTCTGAGAATATATTTACCAAAAATATAATAATTTTACTTTTATTCTTTGCCAAAAATGCTTATATATAGGTTGGATAAATATATCCCGAAAGGCGAAAGTTAAGGTCAGTTGTTAGAGACATTGCATAATACATACGGGAGTTGGGGTTTAAACCCATAAATCCCGCTTATTCACCTTAAAAATGTGAATTTCTAACCACTAGGCTATTTGACAAAAAACGTTGTTGGATAAATATACTTATTTGTCCAGAAAATTAGTAGATTTCGGAAATTGGAATATAACGTTTTTTATACACAGTCAATTAGTCGTAACTATCTTATCTAATAAAATAGTTTAATGGTGGTAGGTTGACAGTCCAAAACAATTTTGCACACACAACCAATCAAAACTTTTTGAATTGCTATGTCAATTAATGTTTTTAATTTATATGGCAATTATGAATGTTTTGATTGGTTATGTGTACAAAGTTATTTTAGAATGTCAACCCACCAACATTAAACTCCAAATAAAATAGGGTTGGATTTATTTTTTGTTGTTATTATAAATATATCATTTTTTTGTTTTTATTCCCTCTAATATTTTTCGTAAAACGAATGTGACATAAATACTTTTCATCTGCAACTTTGATCGTCTTTGTTAAATTTAACCCATATAGCACTGTTAGAGGTGTCAATAGAGCCCCAAATTTCAAAGCCCACTTAAAAAAGCCTTCACCAAGCCCACTAAATTAAAACCCCCTAATTGAATAAAATATTTGGGGTCAAGCCCACTCTAAAATCTATTTATTTGTGGGCCTAAAAAAGCCGCACTATAAAGGTAAAAAAAAAGTTATTTTTCGGTAAAAAAAAAGTTTTTCCGGTAAAAAAAATGTTTTTTCCCACTAAAAAAATGTTTTTTTCGGTAAAAAAAAAGTTATTTGTTTTTTAAAAAAATGTTTATAGAAATTTTGGGGCTTTGGGGCCTTTTGATTTTTTTTATTTGTGGGCTTGCATGAACGTGAGTTTTTTAATCTTGTGAATTTTCAAGCCCCCTTACTATGTGGACTGGGACCTAAACTTCAAAGCCCCATGATATTGACACCTCTAAGCACTGTATACAAGGACAAACTATGAAAGATGATATATTTATAGGATCAAAAGATTTAACTTAAATAATATTTTGCGGTTAATCTCTTTATATAATATCACATTTAACTTATAATAACTATGAGGATCAAATTTTTATTTAAATAAATATTTAAAACATTGTTTTTTTTAATAAGCAAAAAATATTATATATTTAGAGTCTAAAAAAAATAGCTTGTCACCCTTGCAATGCACGGGTTAACACAGTAGTTATAATACACAACTTAATAAAAGTACGTACCATGTATATGGCCTATCCCTTCTCCTCTATATTACACAACTTAATAACAGTACGTACCATGTATATGGCCCATCCCTGCCCCTCTATATTTTTATTGTCTTTGAAAGATTTTCTGTAATATAATTCCAACGGTTCAACTGTTTCAACTATTTTTATTCTTAAGTTCATTGAAACACTAAAATGAGCTGTATTCTATTTATTATTGAATGACTCAATACCCATTTGCAGTGTTGATGTCTACTAATTTTTGGAGGTGGTCTCATTTATTCGTGTAAATATTGCTGACATTCTGCAAAAATTGATATTGATGAGTGATTTAGATTGAAGCTTTGTTTTGTAATCTAGATTAAACTGGTCACTCATACCTGAAAATTGGTTCTCAACCTTTACTATTTTGTAACTTTAGTGTATTTATAAAACTGATGAACGATTGCAATAAATTATTTAGATGAGAAGGAGTAATTTGTTAAGATATAAATAGAGACAAAACAACCAACCATATAGAATCTCGATCCCTCGTGCACAGTATTAATACGACAAAAATCAAAAGAGTGGTTGGCAAAGAATCCAAAGCTCATGAGACTCTTGGATTCTTTTTTTCTTCTTCATTCTAACTGATGCTGAGTTTAAAATTCATCTTTATCAATCCTTCTATTTTTAGGGTAAAGATTCTAACTAAATGTGAGTCTTGTTGAACAAGCTTTCTAAAGAGTTGAGGCCTTCTGTTTATCTTAATCCTTTCTAAACAGTTTAACTTTAAGATAAGTCAAACATAACCATAAATTATTTCAAACCCATTTTCATTTGGGTTGATATGGTGATGTTGACTTGAGATATTAAATCGTGTTTCTTTTAAGATCTTTCGATTATCTCCGGTGTCAATTTCGATAAACTAATTTGGCTTTAATAAAAAAGATATAAATTATTTCGATTGGATATCGAACTCAAATATTCCTGAAATATTAATGATTAATTTGACCTTAACTGAATTTTGTTAACTACTTTGACTCCAACCGCTTTATTATTATTTTTAGTTGAAACTAGATCAATTACTTTGAAGACGTGTAATCGAGTAACTGTAATTTGATTCTTAATACTTATTCTTCTTACTAATATGTGAAAAAGATTAAGCTTATGGATTTTTATTAATTTAGAAAACTATCAGATATGTTGATTTTAATGTATAAAATGGATTTACGGTGTGAGATATAAACAGTTACTACTTACTAGTACATTCTTTCTACTTGCATTGCACTGCACTATTATATTACACCGGTTAGTTACAACTCTGTTAGTACAGTGACTGTTTATTAACAGTTGTCACTTGCTCATTGGTTGTTTAGAAAGCTTGCTCAGCAAGACTCACAGTTAGTTAGAATCACACCCTATAAATAGAAGTATAGAACTAAGTTACATCATTGTAATCAATGAATAAGAACATTTACCCAATAGTCAATACAAGAGAATGATTTCTCTAACCTCTATAATATTCAAACATTTATAGATTTACCTTTCTTTTTTAAACTCTAGAGCATACCTAAATGAAATTCAATAATGAACTTAGTTAAGCTGAGATGTTAGAGATATCTACTCTTAATCAGCTTCAACTTACTGAAGCTAGATAACTAAACGAATTAAATTAAGGTAACATTTGACCAAGTTTTTTTGGAGCTTAAAAAAATATTGGTTGAAGTTACAATTAAGGACTTCAAAAGAATATTTGTAGTTATTTGATAATTTTCCAAATTTTTAGATTAAAACTTACTTTTAGGCTAAAATCTATTTGATTGTAAAAAAAAAGATCCTACAATGGTCGATGTTTGTAAAGATTTTGGTAGAACCTCCCGTTTCTTATGTTAGTTTTTTTAAAAGATACTAGACGTTTGACCCATGCTATCCCACAGGTTTTGTTAGAGCTTTTTTTTTTTTTGACAAGAGGTTTGTTAGAGTTTAAGATTTAAGACTATATTTTTTTAACAAATATTGAAGTTGTTATTATCATAGTATTAAGTTATATTATATGATAACGTCAAAAAAAAAAAGTTATATCATATGATATTCATGTTATGGTTGTAAAAACCCAATCAATTATGTTGACATAGACCCGAACAAATTGATCACAACCATAAATATTATAATGAAAATTTTATGCATTTTAGTAATTAACTAAAATACATTCTAAAATATTTATTTATAAACTACAATTGATGTTACATTTAATAAACTACAATTGATGTTACATTTATATCTTCATTTTCCGCATCAGTCCCCAATATATTTAGGCCTTTTCATGAAGTAACTCTCGACATAGCATCATACAGAGAATTAGTGGTTGTTTAATACTTCTGAATTAGTTGTTTCCAATACCTTCTCATTGGTTGTTTAATACTACTGAATTAGTTGTTTCCAAAATCAAGTATGTCTAGAGAATTAGTGGCATAAGGATTTCTGCTATACTGTTATACTATAGTTGGCATAAGGATCAGTGGCATAAGAGTTTACTACTTCTGAATTAGTTGTTTCCAAAATCCTATACTGACATGTTATAGTTGGAATTAGTGGCATAAGGATTTCAAGTCTGTCTAGAGAATTTTTGGTGGGAAACTATTATTCATATGCAAATTTTCTTGACAAAAAACGCAACAACAAAGTTAAAAAAGGCCATCACTGATAATTCATGCATACCCAACAAAAGTTAACAAAACAAAGGCCAATCCAAAAAAGAAAACTAACACTGATCATATTTGGCTGTTACATACGCAGATAACCAAAAAGGCATTTAGATTAAGAATCTTTCAAAAGGACAACTAAACACTATCACTCGAGCTACAACCACTATCATATCCTCCAAATGCCAATCATTTAATTTCTTCAATCTTGACAAATGAAATTTTTGGCTCTTCAGTGGTTGATGTATTGCCACCATGAAGATCATCCTCGTCGATTGAATCCAAGCTATCAGCTGATTTCTTCCACCAATGACTTGCCTGTTGGGGTCTGTCCCGAGTCAGTCACAACCACCTCATCCTTATGATTAGAAGCACTGTTTGACATGATATTAAAAAAAATGGCCCCTTTTCACCCAAAAAAAAAATGGCCTTGCCTGTATTGTCTTATCAGAATTTTAAGCTTGTGTCAGAAATTTCTACTCAAAGGAGATTAACACAGTAGTGAATAAGTGAAGCAATTTCATACTCATTAATTAATGCTGCAAGCTGAGGCTGTAATTCTTCATCCCTCAGTTTATGTATCCTCCCTGATATAGTTTCAACACTTTTGATGCAAATGTTTATTGATGACTCAGTAGCATCGATTTTAGTAGATTCGTCACCTTGATTATCCAATGCTTTCTATCTCTTGCATTGCTTCTCGTAAATAGCTCTTAACCTCTCTTCATCCTGAGAACAGTGTTAAATACAAATAAGCACACTTCGAAAAGAAACCTTCAATATTTACTTATTTATTAATACACTACCAAAAAAAATTAATTTATTAATACAAGCAGTTTGTCATATAAAACGATGCTGATTATGCAGGACATATTGATCCTAAGAGAGTACACGTTATTGATTTATGAAGATTCAATTTATATCATCTCTCCAACAACATAAATGTATGAAAGGGAAACTATATATAGGAATTTCAGAATCCTTCGTCCCCTAAAAGAAGGATACACAGAAAATCAGCTAGATGGATATCAAATTATCAATAGCTCTGACAATTTCTAATTTCATAGACAATTTCTGCTAAAGAATCCAAACATTTAACTAATTGCAAAGCAGCCATATTCACACCTTAACTTCCTTGTATAATTTCTTTTCCCATGCATAAAGTTTCTCCAATGTAGATGAAAGGTTTATCGGATTTGATATTAACTCTTTCTCGGGCTTTCACAGTATGCTTTGGCCAATTTCATTGTCCTGGAAGAACATTGTATTGGCGGCCCGAATGGAGAATGCGAAGGTGGCTTGGAAGGTGCTAGCATCTCCAATATCCTTGAGTAGATAACTGCATAAAAGTACGTGGCAAGACATTAAACCTGTAAACAGTAATATTCACATCATTTAGTTGATTAATAATTCAAAGAAGAATGCATTTTAATGTTGTAAGGAATCAACAAAATTAGCAATAAAATCCCACATAAAATTCAACATATGTGCAGTAGAAAGTTCATTAGAAGTATGCATTTTACTTTGACCTTCAAATCAAACTGCAACTGCATTTTCATGAAGCACAAAACTGGGAGGCTGCAGTTATGGGAACATACACCCAAACAATGCATAATGAAAAATGTACATACCAACCCCTTATCCTATTGCTTAATGTTGTAAGCCAATAAAGTTTCTCCTATATAACATGCATAACTCATGTTTGTTCTAGCACAACTATAGCACCACAATGAGGCCAAACCCAAAAAAGAGCTCAAAGGAAAAATCCGTGATACCTCTAAATGCAGCAAGCCTTGACTGATAAGGTGGTTTGTAAACCTCAAGAAGAAACGCATCCTCTTTTCCATGATTAGAAGCAGTCTCAAACTCATCTCTAATTTCCCTAACAACCGCTTTTAGATCCCTAGATGTGGAGACAAAGTGCTTAAGCTACTCAACATAGAAGACTCGCCGTTAATCTCCACCGTTGTAACAGTCGCATCTTCATCACCCTCAATCTCAAAACTCACCCCTTTCTTTCTAGGAGGAGATGCTTTAGGAACAACATTATCAGGACTCAGTTTTTCACTAGAAGAAATCTAATCGCCACTACCTTCGCTACTATGAAACCACACCATTTTGGAACTTCCCTCACTACTACTCACCTGTTGCAATGGCACTTTATTCGAATTCGAAGTACCTTCACCAAAATCTCTACCCTTAACAGCCTCTTCCTTTTCCTTCTCCACTTTCTCTGCCACTTTCTTCTTCTTCTCATGACGAACCTCCTTCACCGTTTCCTGCTCCGTTTCATCTTCTAATTCAGGAATCCCTTTCTTCTCCCTCACCTCCTTCGAATCAGGACTACTCCCACTCGACGCTAACCCTAACCCTAATATATAACTTCCATAACCAGAATAACCACTATCAACACTCAAAAATTAAGAAAATACCAAGCAGAAACTCTCGGCGGCGAAGGTGGATTGGGGCAGCTGATCTCATCCTTATTGTTTGAACCAACTCCTTCAATTCTGTAAAGTTTTGAATAATTCTCGGTCAAGTATAATTTTTAAATTAAGAGTTATGTATAAAGATATGAAATATTTTAAGATGCTTCCTCCTCATCAGCCAACTGACACACTGTTTCAACATAAGTAGCTTCCTCCTCATCATTGCCGAGCTGTATAAATAGATGACATATTTTAAGATTGTTATAAAAAATGATAACTTTAACAGACATTTAAAAATTCATTAATATTTGGAATGTACATTAATCCAATGAAGTGATATGAATCTCTTGATAATGTCCTCTTCCTCAGTCATTTTTTTACGGAATAAGTTCGCATCACTCACTTCGACCTTAAACAGCTTTTGTTTGTCCACAAATAAGTTGAGTTCTCGTGGGTCGTCTGTAGAATCGTTAATAACAATTCTTATCATTGCAAAGTAAATTGTCAGCATGAGGGCTTAAGTTCAGATCTTCTGATTTGTGGAGGAGCAGTCTGATTCATTGCTAATAACAATATAAATATTTAAACGACTACAAATATGAAATAGTTTATGGTAAATGGTAATTATTTTAACCTGATTCATAGCATCAAGCACATCTTGTGCACTTCTCCCCAAAAATTGAGAAACAATGCGATCAAACAAAACGAATGTTGAAACCAACACATCATCCCTTCTTCTCCAAACCTTTCCTCTCCGATGTAATTCCGGTGGTGGTGGTGCGATGAGGTCCTTCCTCCGCACCACCTTTCTCGCCCTTTAACCCTCTTTGGGTCGGTTCCTTATCAGTTTCGATCTGGTTTCGCTGGTTCTTTTCCCAGATCCTCATGATCTACTCTCCCAGTTTCTCTTGGTTTCACGTTTTGCTGGGTTTGGTGTTCGATCTGGATTGGGTTGTCTACGTTTCTAGGCTGGATCTGCTTGGGACTTGCGATCTGTTGGTGGGTAGGGCTGGTTCACTTGTGGTGGGGTTGGTGGGTGGTAGCTGAAGGCTGATGGTGGTCTTGTTGGTGGTGTGACACCACCTTCTTCAGCCTCTCCAGTCGTTTTGTGGTGGTGTGCTTTCTCCGCTCCATTTTGTTCTGGTCTTGCTGCGTTTCTGTCATGTTCAGTTTGGATCCAGATATCGCCTCCCTTCCTTCCTTATCCAACCTTTTGTTTCTAGTTGTTGTGGTGGCTGGTGGTGGTGAGATGGGTGGCTTTGTCCTCTACAACACCCCTTTCCTCGTTGAGGTTTTTGTTTGTATGTGATGTGTTCATTTTAATAAGGCTAATGATTTAAGCTAATCGTAGCTTATTAAGTAAGAAGACAAATCCATATATAATCCATAGATCACTATATCCAGTAGCATGCAATTCAAAACATCAGA
>Ga0228711_1003306_pt1 | contig 25010 bp, 20 predicted proteins | sample MedpolnodulmetaG_2_FD_177996 | JGI IMG/M metagenome (GOLD analysis project Ga0228711, IMG submission 177996) | Root nodule microbial communities from Medicago polymorpha collected in Santa Monica, California, United States - brown nodules | ecosystem: Host-associated > Plants > Roots > Nodule... | reverse complement strand
CCAAACACTTCAATTTATGTAAGTACTTTTTAGTGTACATATCCAAACATAAATAGCTTATCAAGTATAAGAGCTTATGATGTAAGTTCTAATGTTATAAGCCCTAATGCTATAAGCATCTATATAAGCTGTTTATCCAAACGGGGCCTTAGTTTTTTAAAATTTTTTTCAACTTATTATTTTTATAAAATTTTCAATGATTACTTTTAGTTTCTATTTTTAAGTTAATTTTTGTATTTTTTTATTGAAACTGTGTAGAATATTGTAAAAAAATATCTAGAAAAAATAGAATTTTTAACAAAAGGTTTTTTTTTTCTTTTCCTTTTTTCATCGGCAGTTAACTGCCGAAGCAACTTCGGTAGTTAACTGCCGCGGGGTATTTTCGTATTTTACCGGTGTTTTTTCAGCCTTATAACATGTATATAACAATTTTCGAAGATAAGTTAGTTTTTTTTACCCCATCATCGGTTAATGGAATGCACACATTTCTGTGGGTCTTCAAATGCATACATTTTTTTTAAGGCACTATAAACATACTTATGTCTATTTGTCTCCAAAGGAGTAATCTAGTGGTTTGCATCAGACCACCAAAGGATATATGTCTATTGGTTTTCATTCAACTTCTCTGGTTTTTAATTAGAAAGCAAAAGCAGGAACTGATTGCTGGAAAATGCAGTTGAAGGTTGGAGTTGAAGGGGCTAAAGAATTTGGTGATTTTGAGGAGTGGTTCAATTATAAACTCTCCAGAGCAACTTCTGAAACATGTGCCAAGTTCCTTGGAAATTTTGTAGTTGATAAAACCAATTCCCAATTCACAAAAGGTGGAAAATGACTTGTTTGGAAGTATGAGATAAACTGACTGCTGTATCGTAGATTATCTATGCTTCACGGGTATCGACTATTTATACACTAATTGTCCATATCATAGGGAGACCGTTCTCTTGCTGATTACTTGATAGACAAAAACTTTTCTTCAAACTTAGAATCTGTCATGTTTCAAAATGTCTTACAAGATGTCTACCCTTCTAAAAGAAATACACTGATCATCAAGCAAATAATGCGCCAAAACATTACATCTCTTAAGAAAATTCATGACACCGGCATTGTTCACGGGGATATAAAGCCTTCAAACTTGGTTGTTACAAAACAAGGTCAGATTAAACTCACTGATTTTGGTGCAACAACAGATCTTAGGATTTTGGTCCCCCTGAACTAAGAAACACTAAGTCTTCCTCCATAGCCAATTGCAGCTTTACTTTCACCAATATTGTGGCAGGTCTGACTTCTTTTATCCTATTTAAATATGTAGTCAAATTAACATAACATTGGCTTCTAACAATTTTTTATATTAGTAAAAGAAGTATTCAGGCCAACATATTGATATAATCACACGCAACTTTGAAGTATACATACATTAATAAGTACTATTTTGGCTAATATGTTCCTTAATTTGAAATATGTTTAGATGGATTTATATTCTTCTATTACCTATTGTGTTTGCATCAGCTAGTTTTCCAGATTGTGGTATCTTTTACTAATTAAGGCCCTATTTGCATTTGAAGCTTATAGCACAAACACTTATCATATAAGCGTTTACGAGTAAACTATTTCTATTACACAAGTTAAGTTTCAATATCAAAATAAGTTTATGTTTCTTCACTCAGAAAAATGCTTAAGAGCTTTTAGATGTTAATAGATAAATTAAAGGGGTCTGTTTTGATTCAATTATTTGAGCTAAGCTACTGGCATAATTATTTGTGAGACTGTTTGAGAGAGTTTATGGAAACCACTTATAACATGTCCATAAGCTCTTAAGGATAGCTTATGAAAACAGTTTGTAGCTTATACGAAAATAGTTGCACGGTATTTTTTCTTTTGTGTGCAACATGCATTTATGCTCTTCTTTGTCTGTTTGGAATATGAATGTTGAGTACTAAAATGGAGCTCTGTAATTACCGTTGCAGTTAAACAGTCCTGGAATTGTTCTCCTTCAAATGGCAATGCCAACCTTAAGGTCTCCAGTTGTTATGATTTGAACAAATGAAGAGACTCTTACTCACATGAAGTCTATAACTTCCAAACCCTTGATGGTGATTCCGGTAGAGGCTGGGACTTAGCACGAAAGCTTATCACTGAAATAAGAAATCATTTATCCGCTACTTCTGCTTTGAGGAATCTTTATTTTCTTCATGGTGGAGATCAGGCAGGGGCGCTGTTCTTTCAAAGTTCAGCTTTAGCACAAAGTGAGCTGTTTATAAATTTTTCTGTTTGGATTGGTTTATTTAAGCTTGTCTTCTGACATAAATATTTGTGAGACCGAGAGAGCTTGAGGAAAAACTTATGACATGTCCATAACCTGTTTTCAGCTTATTTCCATGAACTCTGGAAGACAGCTTATCAAAACAGTATATAGTTTATATGAAAACAATTTGCCTTTTTTTTTATTTTTTTTTATTTTATAGAAATAGCTTATACATAAACACTTATATGATAAGCACTTATTATACATGTGCTTAACTAAGCTGTCTATACAAACACGACCTTTATTTAAGTATATTTGTTATTTTCAATGATGTTACTCACATGAGATGATATATTCAATGACATTTTGCACTTTTATTTGATTATTACCGGCAAGTATGCATAACTGGTAAATGTAATCAATGAAGAATACAATAACATGCTTCTATCTTAAGATGGTGAGCTTGCATGACTACACAAATTCAACATGCATGGTTCTATATGGCTATAGCTTTACAATGAGAAACTTTACATAAGTTAGAGTTCATCATGATAGAGTATCTTCTCCAACATTTTCTTCTTCTTACAACTCCAATTGCATCTGGTAGAACACAAGGAGTTGAACAAAGCAAGCCTCGTGGATTGAAGGGTTACAATACTTGAAGTGGAAGGAGATTTTGAGAAAACAATAGCATAGCCGTCATCCATATTATCTGTTCCTTCAGGAAAGACCTGCCACAAAAGGCTTCCAGCTCCACTCCCTCCTTTCTTTGTGGAGTTTAGGATTGAACTGTAAACAGTGCTTATTAGTGTGTCTCTATAAGTTGAGTTATAGCCAGGATCCTTGGATGATACACCAAACTCAGAAAAAACAACTGGCATTCCAAGATACTTTTCAGCATCCTCTATGTGTGCATCCATCCATGATTTTACAAATGGGATATGTGTATCAGCAATTTGTGGTGAAACCCTTCAAACAAGATAATTGACTTAGTTAGAAACTGTTGTACTATTCATGTCAAAATATGTGCATTTAAATAAAGAATCAAGCACATTATTAAGTAGACAAAAAGTATTGGCGCAAATACTCCGTAGTCTTGTTTCAGTTGCTCCTGTTTTTTAAATTTTAGTCTTTGAAACATTAGAAAAATTACTTTTGATTTTTGAACCTTGTTTTAACTTTAGTTCCTTTAAATATTTGTGTATTTTGGAATCAGTTGCTGTAATATGTGGATATATTGATATTAGTCGATGAATAATTACAACATGAACAAAACGAAAACAACATTTTCTATGTTTTATGACTAAAACCAAAAAAAGGAAGAATGATGGACTGATTAGAAAATGTATATATTACAAGGGCCAAATGTTAATAAATAAACAGTGTTTATCACAGACTAGCAAATAGTAGAAAAACATCACATACTTACCAAGAGTCAGCATACATGTGAACAGAAGCAAAGTCTACACCAAGAACTTGGTGGTTCCTGATAAAATCAGTTCCAACTTGTTGAGCATATGTATTTGGATTGAACTGAAGTCTCTGAGGTGTTGAAGGGCCATAAAATCCTTCTAGTCCAATCTCCACTAGGTGTTTTGGATCAATTTTCTTCACATGGAATGCCATTTCTTGTATCCAATCCTATATTGTATATTCACAAGTGAAAAGTAGTTGAGTTGAGTGCTACTACATGATAGAACTACATGATATCATTAGAAGTTTCTTATAATGATATCCAGAAGAAGTTTACAAGGGGCAAACCTGTAACTTGTCACCTGTGGGATCTGAGTTGCATCTAGGCTCATTCATCAATTCCCAAGCAAAAATGGTAGGATCTTCCTTATAAGAGATATTTGTGAATGTGTTAACTCTATTGAGCACAGTCTACACAGTGAAATTTAACTTGGTCATTGCAGTACATACCAAACAAGCTTTAAAGTAAGCAATGTTGGTTTTGAGTTGTTGCATTTAACAAAGGAACTTGCCTTAACATGAGACTTGTAATAGCTTCTAAGGGTTGAATGTGAGTAGAAGTCATCATCAGAGGTCAAGTTAAGGCCAGCATCTTTGCCCCATTTCACATATTGTGCTTTTCCACCATATGCCTCCCAATTGTTGGCCAATGATAATATCAGCCTGATTTTGTATTTCTTTGCTTCACTTACCACAAAGTCCAAAGCCTGCAGATCAATTATAACCGTTGAATCATTAAAACATTTGATTTTATTTGAAACAACTTTTAAAATCATTCATTTGATTGGTTGTGATGTGATTTGCTAACAATGCAAAACTTTTTACAGTGACGACGTATACAAATTAAACTCGTTAAGTTAAGGAGTACCTTGAACACTTCTTCGTCATAAACTGCAGGGGATTTCTGTAGGGCCCGTGATTGGCCATCATTGAAAGCCCAAGTTCTACAAACTGTCATACCAACTGAGGATGCTTGTTTGAAAACCTCAGTGACTTTTCCTCTGGTGGAGTCATCTGCAGCAAACATCATCAACCAGTATGTGTTGAATCCATTTATATAGAAAGGTTGACCGTTCACCACAAATTGGTTTCCTTTCTTCCCTACCATTTGCCATTCATCCTCTTCCATGTCCCACATTGTTTCACTCCTAACACCGTTACAAAAAACCAATATTTAATTCAGTTTTCAATGTTAGAAGACCAAACATACCATTGGCCACGGTTACAGAATACCGAGGTAAGCAACACTGAAGGAGTTTTATACATAAGTTTCAGAAGGTTGTAACTCTAGAAATTAACATCACTGCTAATTTACTAACATTTGTCTGCTAAACTAAAATGATCATAGGACAACTAAAAAAATGTAACATAAAAAATTGAAATAAAATTGTTATCCAATTTAAAAATAATGAAAAATCCATACTTTAATAAACAAAATTTTAGAGAAACCTCGTACAAAAAAAAAGTTGGTCTGGTTGGCTAGTATATAGTAAAATATAACAGCTAGATGGTGCATGATCATACCCATAATTTGTGATGGGTTTATGTACATGATCTTGGCCCTCCTTTTGTGCCTCTTCATCTAACCTACTAAAAGCATTAGAACTTAGAATCAAAAGAAGGAATAAAAAAATAATATGTATTCCCATTTTCTTCATTGAGATTGGTTACTTGGCCACAATATAATGTCCATGCTCTATTAGGGCATGTTATTATATACCTGAACATCTTATGTTATCTTTCCACAGAAATTCATCAAACTCAGAGGATTAGCGGGCAAGTTTAAATTACATTCTATATCTAACTTTAAAGTGAAGAAAATATTTTCTATGTTCCATTTTTGAGCAATGGTTTATACAAGTGAAGGAGTAAAGTTGCAAAAACATCACCTTTGTTTCCTAAGGCACTTTCAAGTGTGTTCCACAATATAGACTTACAGAGAGAGGCTTATGGTCGACATATATATATGAAACTACACTACTTGTCGTTAGTATTATTATGGGAATCATATAAATATGAAATTGATTAATTATTGATTTACTGATGAAACGTAATCTTCTCTTATCTAGGTATGATATCAACATCACATAACATATATAAAGTTAAAAGAATACAAGAGTTAATAGGAAATGAATTCGTTATAATCGATTTTATGATAATGGTATAAAATATTATTAGAAATCTTGAAGAGATTCTAAAATTTGTTATTATATAAATTTTGATATGGACAAATGTAATTAATTATATACTAGAATGTTTGTGATGTCACTTGATGTGAGTAATGATCATGCCCTCAAAAAAATTATGAACAACTTGAATTGGTCAAGTGAGGAAACTAATGTATTTTGCTTATTATATATATTCTGGTATTTTACTTTTTTGTCAATACAGATACTGCAGCAAAGTCAAGCATACAATTTGTATCTTAGAGAAGGAACAATATCATCCAATCATTTGAAAATGCCAATACCACATCAAGGAAGTGGAAGATGCTCTTTATTAAAGATTATAATATTATACATACAAGAACCAAACTACTTGTAGTTTTTTAATAAAACGAGGTTCTTTCAACAACTCAATATGAAGATATCTCAAGAGCCGCTAATTTGGAGAAAAATATGAAGATATATCACATCTTTCTTCAGAGTCATCACCAAGTAAAGATTTTGAGTAACTAGTATGAAAGATTATTTAAACTTCTTCGTTGAGGGGGAGACAAAAATGTGAAAGATTATTTAAACTTCTTTGTTGTCTTTATGAGGGGGAGACCAGCGGCAAAACTCACACAATTTTTACGAGGGGCCAAATATAAAGAAGTCATAGAATATATTTTAAAAATTAATATATTAAACTTAAATCAATAAGTACAATAAAGTTTACTTATATTTAAAGAAACGACATCAAAGAAAATAATTTTTTGCTCAAAAAAAAAAAGAACTTAAATTTATCCATAATCGACACTAAACTAAATATATTATCAATATTTGAGCAATATCATCTTCCTTTAAACCAACAAAATTGTTTGGAGTAGCCAAATAATATATTAATGGGGTAGCTACATATAAACCTATACCAATTATTCAAAAAAAATTATTCATTTGGGGTAGCCAATACTACCCCACGGCTATGATGCCAATCGCCTCTAGGGGAGACAATGATGTGTTCTGCACTCTTTTTCCCTTAACCATGGTTTTATCCCACTGAGTTTTTCTGGTAAGATTTTTAATGAGGCAGATTATGACACAAAAAGGATGTTGTACTCTTTTTCCTTCACTAAATTTTTGTTCCCGTTGGGTTTTTCTCTATTAAGGTTTTAATTAGGCATATCCTTGATAAACATCCAAGGGGAGTGTTATGAATATAAGTGTTAGGGGATGTCCATCCATTGCCCTTCCATATGATTGTAACTCCCACTGGTAAGTGGATTGTAAAGTGTCTATTCATTCACCTATTTGTGTCCTATAAATAGGACATATAATCCAATGTAAATGTACACTTGAGAAGCAATACAATATGCTCTTTTGTTCACTCTTTATCCCTTTCTTTCTACTTTTCGATGTTGTACAATGTCTTGCAATACTTTAGATCAATTTCATAACAGTATTGTTTATATCCAGGGTTAAATAAGTTTTTCGTCCCTATAAATATAGCGAATTTTGATTTTAGTCTCTAAAAAATTAAACCAAATGTTTTCATCCTCACAAAAAAATTTGTTTTGTTTTTCGTCCTTAATGGTCACTTTATGTTCATATAAATGTCAAAATTATAACTCTTTTATGTTCAAATTGTATCCATATTATGTCCGTTTATTATATTCAACAATTATATATTTATATTATGTTCAAAAAATATCAAAAGCACGTCAAAATTACATCCATTAGGGACGAAAAACAATATAATTTTTTTTGTGAGGATGAAAACATTCAATTTAATTTTATGGGGGACTAAAATCAAAATTCGCTATATTTATAGGGACGAAAAACTTATTTAACCCTTGTATCTATTATTGAGTGAATCATCAACTTCGTCCCTGAATTTGTACGAATCGGTCAGATTCATCCCCCAATTTGACGAAATATCAAAATAGTCCCTGAATTTGTAAAATGTCAATCAATTTAGTCCCTCCGTTCAATTGAAGTGTTAACGGCGCTGACGTGACCGTTAACCTCTCACATGTCAGATGCCACATAAACATGGACTAATTTGGCTGATAGTGACCAAAATGTTCAAGGACGAAATTAATTGATTTGCAGAAAATGTTCTTTCCTCCCCCCAACGACTTTGTCTTTCTTCTCCATCGGCTCTTTCTTCTCCAAATATATAAAATTTGAACCCTAATTTTACGATCTTTAATCTACACTCCAAAATCTCTAAAGAAAATTACTGAATGGGGAAGAACAATTACTGATTGTAAAATTAGGGTTCCAATTTTATATATTTCGGGAAGAAAGAGTCGTTGGGGAAGAAAGAAAGAGTCGTTGGGGAGGAAAGATAATTTTCTACAAATCAATCAATTTCATCCTTGAAAATTTTGGTCACTATCAGCTAAATTAGTCCCTGCTTATGTGGCATCTGACATGTGAGAGGTTAACGGCCACATCTGCACCATTAACACTCCAATTGGATGGAGAGACTAAATTGATTTACATTTTACAAATTTAGGGACTATTTTGATATTTCGTTAAATTGGGGGACGAATTTGGCTGATCCGTACAAATTCAGGAACGAAATTGATGATTCACTCGTCTATTATTTTTGTCAATTAAATAAACATTCTTTTATAAATAATGATGGGCATAAATTATCTATCAAATTTAGAATAATATTTTAGGTTAAAAAAAAATTGAAGGAAATTCAGGTTAAATTTTTTTTGATCATCATAAAATTTGGTTAAATTTTTTTTTTTAATTTAAATTTTGAATTGGATCGCTAAGGCTTTGTTTGAGAGTTTGAATGGGAAGGGAATGGAGGGCTTCGGGGGTTAGAAATATAGAGAAAATTTGACAAATCTATCCGATTTTTTGAAAGAGTATTTTTTTTAAGAATGATAAACTAATGCTCATATTTTATATATTTTTAATATTAAGAATATTATAACAACGCTGATTAAATTTGAAAATTTCATATAAATTCTTCAAAACCTCCCAACACCCTCCTCCAATACAACTTTTAGTTCCCCAAATGAGGAGAGTTTTGTATTATGATGAAAAGTTAACCTTCCAAAACCCTCTCTTCCCAATGTCTTCTATTTCTTTCACCTACTCCTTCCTTGTCCCCTCCCTTTCCCTCCAAACTCGCCAACAAAGCCTAAAGGATTTATGGGCAGAAGGTCCACATTAAAATTGTTGGTACTGACGTTTCCCCTACTCCACACTAAACCACCAGCTACCAACTAACTTATCAATTATCCACTAATTTTACCAAATAGAGCTTGTAAGTCTACTTAAAAAATTTCTCAAAAAAAAATTCTACTTTAAATTAAACTTCCAATCCTGACTATTTTTTTTTATTGGTGATCACAAACTTATGAGCATGTCATTTTTCAACTCTGTTTCATAAGTGTATGTATTTCATTCACCTTTTCTGGTTTTAATTAGAAAGCAAAAGCAGGAACTGAATGATGGAACATGCAGGTAAAGGTTGGAATTGAAGGAGCTAAAGAATTTGGTGATTTTGATGAGTGGTTCAATTACAGACTCTCCAGAGCAACTGCTGAAACATGTGTCAAGTTCCTTGGAAGTTTTATAGCTGATAAAACCAATTCCCAATTCAGAAAAGGAGGAAAATGGCTTGTTTGAAAGTATTAGGTGCTCTACTCTACCTTATATTCCTATTAGATAAACTGTATCCATAGATTGAGTATGCTTCATGCATACACTACTTAACTCTCATGAGTTCTGAACTTCTTTCATTGTTGGTTCTAACTTATCCTTGGAGTCTAGTACCATACTACTATACTCCTTCATTAATATAAGAACTAAGAACTATGCACAAACACTAACAAAATGTTTACACAGGGTCTCATCATATTTCACCTAGTGTTGTCAAATAGTGGCTCTATAGAAAACGGCTTTTGATGAATCTGCTATGAAAACTGTGACGCTATCCTAGTTTCATTATTAGGCCAATGTCGGTCGGTAGTCTAGATTTAGCTAACTGATGTAGCTAAATAAGCTATTTATATTACACAAGTTAAGTTTCAATATCAAAATAAGTTTATGTTTCTTCACTCGAAAAAATGCTCAAGAGCTTTTAGATGTTAATAAATAAATTAAAGGTCTGTTTTGATTCAATTATTTGAGCTAAGCTACTGGCATCATAATTACTTGTGAGACTGTTTGAGAGAGTTTATGGAAACCACTTATAACATGTCCATAAGCTCTTAAGGATAGCATATGAAAACAGTTTGCAGCTTATACGAAAATAGTTGCACGATATTTTTTCTTTTGTATGCAACGTGCATTTATGCTCTTTGTCTGTTTGGAATATTCAAGTTAAGTACTAAAATGGAGCTCTATGATTACTGTTGCAGTTAAACAGTCTTGGAATATTGCTCCTTCAAATGACAATACCAACCTTAAGGTCTCCAATTGCTTTGAATAATTTCAATTTGGAAATGAGGACATATCGATATGATTTGAACAAATGGAGAGACTCTACTCACATGAATTCTAACTTCCAAACCCTTGATGGCGATTCAGGTAGAGGCTGGGACTTAGCATTAAAGCTTAAATCGTTTATCTGCTGCTTCTGCTTTTAGGTATCCATATTTTCTTCTTGGTGGTGATCAGGCAGGGGCGCAGTTCTTTCAAAATTCTGCTTTAGCACAAAGTGAGCTGCTTATAATTTTTTCTGTTTGGATTGGTTTATTTAAGCTTGTCTACTGTCATAAATATTTGTGAGACCGGGAGAGCTTAAGGAAAAACTTATGACATGTCAATAAGCTGTTTTCAGCTTATTTCCGTAAACTCTGGAAGGCAGCTCATCAAAACAGTATATAGTTTGTATGAAAACAATTTGACTTCTTTTTTTTATAGAAACAGCTTATACATAAACACTTATATGATAAGCACTTATGCCACATGCGCTTAACTAAGACGTTTATCCAAACACGACCTTTATGTAAGTATATTTGTCATTTTCAATGATATTACTCACAAGATGAGATGATATATTCAATGACATTTTGCACTTTTATTTGATTATTACCGACAAGTATGCATAACTGGTAAATGTAATCAGTGAAGAATACTATAACATGCTTCTATCTTAAGATGGTGAGCTTGCATGACTACACAAATTCAACATGCATGGTTTTATATGGCTATAGCTTTACAATGGGAAACTTTACATAAGTTAGAGTTCATCATGATAGAGTATCTTCTTCAACATTTTCTTCTTCTTACAACTCCAATTGCATCTAGTAGAACACAAGGAGTTGAACAAAGCAAGCCTAGTGGATTGAAGGGTTACAATACTTGAAGTGGAAGGAGATTTTGAGAAAACAATAGCATAGCCATCATCCATATTATCCATTCCTTCCGAAAATACCTGCCACAAAAGGCTTCCAGCTCCACTCCCTCCTTTTTTTGTTGAGTTTAAGATGGAACTGTACACAGTGCTTATTAGTGTGTCTCTATATGTTGAGTTGTAGCCAGGATCCTTGGATGATACACCAAACTCAGAAAAGACAACTGGCATTCCAAGATACTTTTCAGCGTCCTCTATGTGTGCATCCATCCATGATTTTACAAATGAGATATGTGTATCAGCAATTTGTTGTGAAACCCTTCGAACAAGATAATTGACTTAGTTAGAAACTGTTGTACTATTCATGTCAAAATATGTGTATTTAAATTAAGGACCAAACACATTAAGTAGGCAAAAAGTATTGGCGCAAATAACTCTGTAGTCTTGTTTTAGTCCCTCCTGTTTTTCAAGTTTTAGTCTTTGGAACACATTAGAAGGGCCAAAATGTTAATAAATAAATAGTGTTTATCAAAGACTAGCAAATGGTAGAAAAACTTCACATACTTACCAAGAGTCAGCATACATGTGAACTGAAGCAAAGTCTACACCAAGAACTTGGTGGTTCCTGATAAAGTCAGTTCCAACCTGTTGAGCATATGTATTGGGATTGAACTGATGTCTCTGAGGTGTTGAAGGGCCATAAAATCCTTCTAGTCCAATCTCCACTAGGTGTTTTGGATCAATTTTTTTCACATGGAATGCCATTTCTTGTATCCAACCCTATGTTATATATTCACAAGTGAAAAGTTGTCGAGTTGAGTTCAACTATATGATATCATGGAAAGAACTGCATGATATCATTATAAGTATATCCAGAAAAAGTTTACAAGGTACAAACCTGTAACTTGTCACCTGTGGGATCTGAGTTGCATCTAGGCTCATTCATCAATTCCCAAGCAAAAATGGTAGGATCTTCCTTATAAGTGATATTTGTGAATGTGTTAACTCTATTGAGCACAGTCTACACAGTGAAATTTAACTTGGTCATTGCAGTACGTACCAAACAAGCTTTAATCTAAGCAATGTTGGTTTTGAGTTGTTGCATTTAACAAAGGAACTTGCCTTAACATGAGATTTGTAATAGCTTCTAAGGGTTGAATGTGAGTAGAAGTCATCATCAGAGGTCAAGTTAAGGCCAGCATCTTTGCCCCATTTCACATATTGTGATTTTCCACCATATGACTCCCAATTGTTGGCCAATGATAATATCAGCCTGATTTTGTATTTCTTTGCTTCACTTACCACAAAGTCCAAGGCCTGCAGATCAATCATAACCATAACCGTCGAATAATTCAAATGTTTGACTTTATTTGTAACAACTTTTAAAATCATTCATTTGATTGGTTGTGACGTGATTTGCCAATAATGTAAAACCTTTTGCAGTGACGGTGTATACAAATTAAACTCATTAAGTTAAGGAGTACCTTGAACACTTCTTCGTCATAAACTGCAGGGGATTTCTGTAGGGCCCGCGATTGGCCATCATTGAAAGCCCAAGTTCTACAAACTGTCATACCAACTGAGGATGCTTGTTTGAAAACCTCAGTGACTTTTCCTCTGGTGGAGTCATCTGCAGCAAACATCATCAACCAGTATGTGTTGAATCCATTTATATAGAAAGGTTGACCGTTCACCACAAATTGGTTTCCTTTCTTCCCTACCATTTGCCATTCATCCTCTTCCATGTCCCAAATTGTTTCACTCCTTAACACCATTACAAAAAATCAATATTTAATTCAGTTTTCAAGGTTAAAAGAACAAACATACCATTGGCCACAGTTATTTAGAGAAACCTCGTACAAAAAAGTTGGTATGGTTGGCTAGTATATATAGTAATATATAACAGCTAGAGGGTGCATGCATGATCATACCCATAATTTGGGATAGGTTTATGTAAATGATCTTGGCCTTCCTTTTGTGCCTCTTCATCCACCCTACTAAAAGCATTAGAACTTAGAATCAAAAGAAGGAGTAAAAAAATAATACGTATTCCCATTTTCTTCATTGAAATTGGTTACTTAGCCTCAATATAATGTCCATGCTCTATTAAGGCATGTTATTATATATCTGAACATCTTAAGTTATCTAACTTTAAAGTGAAGAAATTTTTATCTCTGTTTCATTTTTGAGCAATGGTTTATACAAGTGAAGGAGTAAAGTTGCAAAAACTTCACCTTTGTGTTTCTTAAGGCACTTTCATGTGGGTTCCACAATATAGACTTATAAAGAGATGCTTATATTTAGACATATATATGAAGCTACACTACTTGTCGTTAGTATTATTATGGGAATCATATATCATATCATATAAATATATATTTGATTAATTATTGATTTACTGATGAAACATATAATCTCAAGGTGCATGTTAATCTTCTCTTATCTAGTACAAAGTCCTAATCAACTATAGGTATGATATCAACATCACATCACATATAAAGTTAAAAGAATACAAGAGTTACTAAGAAGAGTTAAGAGGAAAAGTGAATTTGAAGAATAATGTGCGAGGGATTTCCATAACTAATAAGAATCCAAGAACACTAAAGATTAAAGACAAATTTTGGAATGAATGTTGCAACCTTGCACCCCTGAGCACGGCAGGGTCCATCCTAAGCATGTTGATAAAGTTGTAATTTTATTTAATAATGTGATTTTAAAAAAATTATTAATTCTGTTTTGAAGTACTTAGTGTCATTCTCATAAAAATTTGGAATTGTGTCACAAACTTAAAGGAAAAACTTATGGGCGTATTATAATTTATCTAAAAAAAATATTGATTCAAATCAAACATTATGGTAAAATTATATTTGAATAATTAAAAGTTATTGACGAAGTTTTAACGGTTGATTCAAATATAATTTTATATGTCAGCTTAGCTCAGTTGGTAAAGACAAATGCATGTTATATATGCAAGGGTTCAGGGTTCGATCTCGGACACCCCTCTTTTCCACATTTAAAATGTATAAGCTCTGGCCACCAGGGGTACTTTTTTTTGGGGGTTAAGTAGTCTCGTAGCTAAAGCTCACACATTTAAATGTGGAGAAATGAAGTGTCCTCGGCCCCTGCATATAATATGTATGCAATATCCTACCAACTGAGTTAAGCTCGTGGGATACTAGAATACTTTTTTGTTTGGATTGCTAATTTCGTTCATTTATAGGATTTATTCCTTAATTCTTTCAAATATTTATTGATGTTGAAAATTCTACCTTCAATTGTGGCATTTGGATTGTTCAGAATCTCTATTTCTCTATTATTTCTACCTCCTGTGTTATAGTGAAATGAACTGGGGGTGATGACAACTTATAATGTGTAGGCATAAAAACAATGAATTTCACTTGCAAATGTTGGTAATAAAATTATTTCATATTCATTTTAGAGACTTTTGTTCAATTTTTTAAAGCAATTTTCCCCATTATTCATATAATATTCCTATATTTGAATGATTCATTAACTAACTCAATGTCTTCATCCATTAACGGTATAATGTGTCTCCATTCCGGTTTGAAACACCACAAAAATGCAGTGGTAAAAGTTTCCCAAGTTGCTTTAGGATGACGTTCAGAGTTCAGACCACCATACCCACCAATGTAAAACACTTCCACACAAATTCACTAGTGCTTCTTGCAATTGCACCGCCACATGTACGTTGTTCATCCGAAAGTGTTGCTCGTTGCAAAGCACCCACCAATACGCATCTTAGTTAGTACCGTCGAAAATCGAATTAGTCATATCCACTCTTGAATTAGCGGGAACAAGAACGATGATGAAAGCACCAAATGATACGACCCGATTCAAGTAGAGTCATACTCCAAAATTTAGAGGGAGAAACTAGAGAAAATTTAGAAAGGAGGATTGATTTTATTTTCATTCATGTCAACAATGAGGCAATAGATTTATTATATATACCAATACATGCATATAAGATAGAGTTCAATTTAAAAGGATTCGTTCGAAATTTGAATTTGATTTATATATTGATAAAATAATTGTTGGTCAGACTTTGCGATTCCATAATAACATGTAGAGTCATGTGTAGGTAAAGTCAAACCAAATAAATTTGCTTCAAGCAAATTGCAATGCTACTTGTCTTTGGTAATAAATGCATGCTGCATCTTTTCTTCAACAACCAAACTATGTTATAGCCTTTCAGTCAGTAGACTTGTAGTTGATGGTGCAGGAAGCTTGGAAAACAAACACATGGTGCAGGTTTCACACTAGGAGTAATGACAGATTGTGAATGTTTGTAAATACGTATATTTTTTTTTTATTTTTTTATTAAAAAGATCTGCAGCTGTTTGAACTTTGGAGAATAGGCATAATTGACCGAACTTCGTTAACAATGTTGTGTATGCTATTATTTCACATTAATTTCACATCCACTAATTCGACTATAAATTACGCACTTTCCTAACATTGACTTGCCCCATGACCGAACTTCAAGTTACTACAACTCTTGAGACGGAGTGTTAACAAAAGAAAATGCCATCATTTGAATTGTAGTTGGATTTTCTCATGCAACTTAATTGTCAAAAAACCAGTTATATGTCTATCAATCAATATTCAGACATTGACTTGCCAGTCAACCACGTAACACATTAAAAACACTGACTTTGGACAAAGGAGGAACATCTTTGTGTGTGTTTTTTTGGCTATAAAAGATACGGGACCCTTTCTCTCACTCTCACTGCAACTGAAGTTAAGTGTAGTGGTAGCTAAAGGTTGTACACAATGGGGAGAAAAAATGTTTGTGAGATGGTAGTGGTTTTGGTGACCCTCTTGCATATTTGGTTGGTTTGTGTCACTGCTTCATCATTAGGTAACATCAACAACTATGAAGGGGAGCATCTTAGAAGAAACCTTCTTGCTAATGGACTTGGTAAAACTCCTCCTATGGGGTATGTCACTGAATTCCTTCTCTTAATTTGTTGGATTCAGTGCTTTTTAGAATAGCAAAACTTTAATTAGCAAGGAATACTAAGAAATTAAAACAATCTTTATTTTATTTTATTTACTTTCTATTGTGAATCATGGAATTATAGAGAAGAAAATCATAATGATCAGAAAAAAACAAGCATGAGAATTCATGAGAAAGATATTCATAGAGATTGATGAGAATGAATATAGATTGATAAAAGATAATGAACGAGTACAATGGTTGTTCCTATATATAAATATTAGTTCGAGTAACTAACTCTAAGTAACTCTAAAATATGCTTCTAACTCTAATTAACCTATCAACTAGTTATAGCTGATTAACTATAGTGTAATACTTTCCATTCATATTTTACATGCATCTAAAGATTTATGATACTGAGGTTTTTATAACATTTTTTTATTATACAGGTGGAACAGTTGGAATCATTTCAGTTGTCAAATTGATGAAAAAATCATCCGACAAACTGGTATTTGCTCATTTATTTATAGTTTATGTGATTTATTTATGTATATCTGATAATTAATTTATTAAAAAAAATTGGGTACAATGATCTATTAATTTATATAAAAATTTATAGACATCTGACAAACTAGCATTTGATATTTGTTATGAATGTGTGCTGAATTAAGAATGCAGACTGATTGTAAATTTTCTGTATGGAAACAGCTGATGCCCTTGTTTCAACTGGTCTATCTAAGCTTGGATACACCTATGTTAACATAGGTACATAAAAATAACTCAATTTTAAAGTATTTTATATTTATTTGTTTCAATTATTTACTTGTAAGGTATCATAAGCATGTATAATTAACCTTTATCCACAATTTTTTGTTGCTGCAGATGATTGTTGGGCTGAACTTAATCGCGATAATAAGGTATAGATCATACGATTTTCACATGCTTCATTCCGTTTTCTCACTTGATTTCCGAAAGTTCTTGCTTATAATTTTTTTTTCCTTTTCAAATATTGTTAATGTTTTAGGGTAATCTGGTGGGAAAAAAATCAACATTTCCTTCTGGCATCAAAGCTCTTGCAGATTATGTTCATAGCAAGGGTCTTAAGCTTGGAATTTATTCAGATGCAGGGTACATAAACAGACATTAACCACATGTGCACTTTTTTCATTTCTTTCTAACTAATATTTATGCTGGTTTTTCGTAGGTATTTTACATGTAGCAAAAAAATGCCTGGTTCACTAGGTCATGAGATTCAAGATGCCAAAACTTTTGCATCATGGGTACTTCAATATTTGTTATTTTTTTAGTCTTGTTTCTTAGCATCAACCAATCAATTGCTATGTAACCAAATGGTTATTTTACTTGATTATAGGGCATTGATTATTTGAAGTATGATAACTGTAACAATGATGGATCAAATTCCACTGTGAGGTAGTCAACGATATATTTGCAATTTCTCTTAATACTAGTGTTGTATAGTTTTCCTAATAGACTTTTATCTTATAATATTTCATACATAATTTTGAATTCCATGGACTTTTATCTTATACGTAATTTTGAACTTTGGTTTTGTAACTCCTTTAATCCTCAACTCAAACCAGTTGAACTCAAACCATGACATTCTTATATATAGGTATCCTGTTATGACTCAGGCCTTAGCGAAAGCAGGTCGTCCAATCTTCTTTTCGCTATGTGAATGGTAATTCTTGCATACTTTTAGCATCTTATTGCTCTTCCAATGTTAGGTACTCCTCTCCAATGAAACTTTATTTGTTTGTTAGGGGACAAATGTATCCAGCTTTATGGGGTGCTAAAGTGGGAAATAGTTGGAGAACTACTAATGACATAAATGATTCATGGGAAAGGTAAAAACCATGCACTCAATTTGTTGGTACCAGTAGTTTTTTTGAAATGTAAACAAGTTGAACAATTGTGTACCTTACTATCCTTAGCTACTAGCTAATAAAACTAACTTGTTTTATGCAGTATGATTTCAAGGGCTGACATGAATGAAGTTTATGCTGAGCATGCAAGACCTGGTGGCTGGAATGGTAAAATTTTATTAGCATTGTAACATTTATGAAGTACATTGAGTTTGTATTTTGATTTCATAAATAATTTCCGAGTCAAGATATTCATTTAACATTTTAACTCAACAGATCCTGACATGCTTGAGGTTGGAAATGGAGGGATGACAAAAAATGAGTATATCGTTCACTTCAGTTTGTGGGCCATTTCAAAGGTTCTATCATTCTCTTGTCTTCATGTATCTTGAGCCCCCGTTTGGATAAACAACTTAATTAGGCACTTATAACAAATACGCTTGTGTAGAAACTAATTCAAACAGGCCTTTGATTTATGTGAAATCATGTATTGTACCGGTCTTCTTTTTTTCACCTATGAAGGTTTATTGCAGGCTCCTCTTCTTCTAGGTTGCGATGTTAGAAATGTGACTAAAGAGACCTTGGAGATAGTTTCTAATAAGGAAGTTATTGCAGTTAACCAAGGTGATGCATAATTTGAGTCATTCTGTGATTTCCTAATCATTGTAATATGTTACTGATATTAAATTTTATCTCTTACCACGATAGATTCGCTTGGCGTACAAGCTAAGAAAGTTAGGATGGAAGGTGATGCTGAGGTAATTTCATTTCGAATACAACATACAATTTCGTCTCTAGTATTATTCGTAGGGAATTGGATTCTCTGCTGTTAGGTGAAGATCGTCGAACTACTCATATATTGAGTTACATTTTAAAGAAAATTCTGCAAAGTCAAAATATACGGTGTAAAATCTTAATCAACAGCCGAGATCCCTTTTTTTTTGAAGAAAGCCGAGATCCATTGAATGCGTTACAATGTGCTTTTAGATTGATTTTGTCCAATAATTTGGCACTATGTCTATTAAAGATTTTTGTTCTTATCTGCATGTTTTTTTGGTTAGATATGGGCAGGTCCTCTTTCAGGAGATAGGGTAGCTGTTGTGTTCCTTAATAGAGGCCCTCAGAATCATATTGATATAACAGCTAATTGGGATGACATTGGCATTCCTCCAAAAACTGTTGTTCAAGCAAGAGACCTTTGGGAGGTAATTCATCGTACATTTGTTTACATTCAATTTATGTTGTTTTCTATGATGTATTAATTGCATTGCATGCTTTTGTATTTTTATATACTATGTTTTACTGCATTTTGTTGGATACTGCTGAGGTTATAAATAAGGTTTTTGTCTTGATTGTTATGAATGCAGCACAAGACATTGAAGACACCTTTTGTGAACAAGTTGAGGGCAACCGTAGAATCACATGCGTGTAAAATGTACGTGTTGAAACCAGTAGCATGAGTTCTAGACGACTAGAACACAGTAACTTAGAGTGGAGATTTTGGAAGCATTGTTGGTAATTGGAAATAAGTTTGTTTATTTCTGAGTAAAATAAATGTCAACTTGTATATCATCAGCTTCAGTTTATTTAATAAACATTGTTCATCTGCTTCAATTGATTGAACTTTGCTAGCTACCTTATTATGTGTACCAGCTCTAGTGATTTGGTTGATGTGTACCTGGGTTATTTAGAACATGCGCAATTTATAAAGCTCTCATACCGACACGATACGGATACGATACGATACCGATACGATGATGCAAGAAATTTTGCAAAACTCCCGATATGATACGACCTTGATACGTTATTAAAAAAAATTAAATTTAAAATTAATAGTATAAATGCACAATGTAGAAACATAACTAAAAATGATAGTAAACAAACATACACATTAATGAAAATGATCAAAACAAGTGACAATTACATATTTTTTCTGCACAAACTAGAATATAGTTAAACATCATTAGTATCATCCAAAGAGAGCATCATTAGCACTATAAAAAAATAACACTATTGTCGAATGTTGACTACTTAATAGTTAATTGAGATTGAAAACAAACAATTTAAAAAGAAACAAATTTTTTCAATTAGAGAGAAGAAGATATTAAAGGGAGAAGAACATAAGAAACATGGCATTAGAGAGAAGAGAAATGAAGTAGAACTCACCGGAGGTGTTGATGGTGGCAACCGGTGATGCTGACGTTGAAATTCAGTTAATCGGTGGTAATGGTTAGAAGAGGGAATAACTATCGCTCTACGAGGAACCATATTTTTTGGGGTTAGAAGAGACAATATGTATGTTTTTGATAGTACTTCAATCTTTATGTATTTTTATCTTTACTCTTTCTTTTAAGGGAAATATGTAAAACAGAAGTATCGATGTTGGAGTATAAGTTAGTCGTATTCGACATGTATTGGTCATTTTTTTTCAAATAAATCAATATTAATTGGCTGATACTTCTCTGATACGCGTATCGGGACGTACCGAGACGTATCGGTATCAGATACCTGTCAGACACGGTTCTTCACCATTTTTGAAGTATCGGGGCTTCACAACGCAATTATTTGAAAGAAGCACAATCCTTGGATTTTTTTGCAACAATCAAATGCCACTGGAACATATATTCGATTGTGTCAAACTTTGTTTTTTGTGGTGGCTGAAAGCTCGTAAACCTAATTTTTATTTTAATTTTTGGTGGTCTAATATGTTTTTTTAAGGGATATAATCCGTTTTTTTGGATGGTCTAATCTGTTTGTTTGTATTGGTTTGATCATCTTGTATCGCGGGATCAACACAATGAACAAAAAGGCAACCATACATGTGAGTTTTGACCTCACTTTTTCACACGAAATCTTAAGACATGTCTATTAGAGGCATGTCACTTATAAGTTGCTCAACATCATTCTTCTATCAAATTTGAGACTTTAACTCTTGACCATTACAATATATTTTTCATAATCAAAATCTTATAATTTATTTATTATCTTTTTCATTAATTTTTAAAAAAAAAAAAAAAAAATCATATGGGCATTTCAAATTTAAAAAGTCCATAAAGAACTTTAAAATCTTAAAATCATATGTTATAAATCCATTAAAATTTAAACTTAAATCCTGATGGTAAAAATTCTTTTAAAAAAATCTTTACAGTGGATACATTCCATTCCTCGAAAATCATGATGAAGAACAAATTGAATCGCAGGATGAGGATGAAATAACACCCAAATCAAAATTATTAGGATGAGGATGAAACATGATTTTATGATAAACAAATCTATAAGAAATAAATATAGGACTGCAAATCTACACGTGAAAGCATACATGGTTACTGAATACGACATTCACTCAGGACTAGTATGTATATGTACTACAACATAAACATACACCTTAATTTTGTTCTTATCCATTTTTAATACTCCTATTATTAAGGCCATATAGATCAAACTAAATAACAAACAATACATTGGATTTGGATTTTTCTTGAAGAATCATGCAACTTCATTTTCAAATTTAAAAAAAAAAACGACTAATAGATTAACATCATAGTCAAATACGTATAACAGTTAAAATCATAAACAGTGACCTTTGACTAGCTAAGGATCATATACTAACTAGTCTTGTCTATTTTTTTGGCTATAAATAAAGATAAGGGACCCTCTCTCTTTCTCACTTTAACTCAAGAAGTGAAGTGAAGTGAAGTGAAGAATGAGGAGTAAGAGTGGATTTGAGATGGTGGTGGTTTTGGTGACCCTCTTGCATATTTGGTTGGTTTGTGTCACTGCTTCATCATTAGATAACATCAACAACTATGAAGGGGAGCATCTTAGAAGAAACCTTCTTGCTAATGGACTTGGTAAAACTCCTCCTATGGGGTATGTCACTTAATTCCTTCTCTTCATTTGTTGGATTAAGTGCTTTTTAGAATAGTAATACTTTAATTAGCAAGGAATACTAAGAAATTAAAACAGTTTTTATTTTATTTTATTGTATTTACTTTCCTTACATAGTTGACATGCATCTAAAGATTTATGATACTGAGGTTTTTATAACATTCTTTTATTATACAGGTGGAACAGTTGGAATCATTTCGCCTGTCAAATTAACGAAAAAATGATCCGAGAAACTGGTATTTTCTCATTAATTTATAGTTTATGTGATTTATGTATAGTATACAAGATAATGAATTTAACAATTTATACGAGACTATTTGTGCATATGATAGACTAGCATTTGATTTTTGTGTACTCCTTACAGCTGATGCCCTTGTTTCAACTGGTCTATCTAAGCTTGGATACACCTATGTCAACATAGGTACATAAAAATCACTTAATTTTCAACTCTTGATCTTATTTGTTTCAATTTTTTACTTAGCAAAGTATCATAAGCACATGCAATTAACCTTTATCCACAAATTTTCATTGATGCAGATGATTGTTGGGCTGAACTTAATCGCGATAGTAAGGTACAGTCTTACAATTTTCACATGCTTCCATTCTGTTTTAGTACTTGATTTCTGAAAGTTCTTGCTATTATAGGGTAATCTGGTTGGAAAGAAATCAACATTTCCTTCTGGCATCAAAGCTCTTGCAGATTATGTACATAGCAAGGGTCTTAAGCTTGGAATTTATTCAGATGCAGGGTACATAAACAAAAAATTATCCCCTTGTATTTTATTTTATTTTTAATTACTTTCTAACTAATCTTTATGCTGGCCTTTCACAGGTATTATACATGTAGCAAACAAATGCCTGGTTCACTAGGTCATGAGTTCCAGGATGCCAAAACTTTTGCATCATGGGTACTTAAATATTTGTGTTTTTTATTTATTTATTTTTTTATCTTTTTTTCTTAGCACCTACCTATCAATATCTATGTAACCAATGCTTATTTTGCTTGATTACAGGGCATTGATTATTTGAAGTATGATAACTGTTACAATGATGAATCAAAACCCACTGTGAGGTAGTCAAAAATATATTAGCAATTTTGCATACTACTAGTGTTGTAGTTTCCCTAATAGAACATGATTTTGAAAAACATGGCCTTATTATGTATAGGTATCCTGTTATGACTCGGGCTTTAATGAAGGCAGGTCGTCCAATCTTCTTTTCGCTATGTGAATGGTAACTATTCTATTTTAGTATCTTATTTATCATTTGATCTTCGTAGCACATATTGAAGGTGTGTCCGGTATCGGTATCTGACACATGTGGCTGTTTGACATCAACACATTTGATTACATTTAATCACTTTCATTTTTTCAAATTATTATTGGTGTATATGTCAGTAGCGGATCTGGTGTACCAGTACTTTATAGCATCCAATTTTAAGTACTCCTCTCTAATCAAAATTTCTTTGTTGGTTAGGGGAGATATGCATCCAGCTAAATGGGGTGCTAAAGTGGGAAATAGTTGGAGAACTACTGGTGACATAAGTGATTCATGGGAAAGGTATAAACCATGCACTCAATTTGTTGGTACTAGTAGTTTTTTTGAAATGTAAACAAGTTCGATATTTACTAGAGTTGAACAATTGTGTATCCTACTATCCTTAGCTACCAGCTAATAAAATTAACTTGTTTTATGCAGTATGATTTCAAGGGCTGACATGAATGAAGTTTATGCTGAGCTTGCAAGACCTGGTGGCTGGAATGGTTAGAATTTCATTTGTTTAACAACTTTTTGTGAAAGACATCGAGTTTGCATCTTGATTTCATAATACAATTTATGAGTCAAGATGTTCATTAAACATTCTAACTCAACAGATCCTGATATGCTTGAGGTTGGAAATGGAGGGATGACAAAAAATGAGTATATCGTTCACTTCAGTTTGTGGGCCATTTCAAAGGTTCTATTATTCTCATCTCTAAACATCCTTATTTATGTGAAAGCATGTATTGTATGGACTTGAATTCACTGCTCTACAAAAATCATACAGTTACACACAGTATTCAATCTCGACCATTGATTTGAGATCAAACATCTCAGATTACACAATCAGTAAATTAATTTTAAATGATCTCGGTTGTTGATTTGCAATTGGACAACCAAGATCTCTAACTGCGTCACAGCAGATCTATTTCCGTATTGTACTGTACTTCTTTTTTCACTGGTTCACCGGTGAAGGTTTATTGCAGGCTCCTCTTCTTCTAGGCTGTGATGTTAGAAATGTGACTAAAGAGACCTTGGAGATAGTTTCTAATAAGGAAGTTATTGCAGTTAACCAAGGTGATGCATAATTTGTCATTTTGCGATTTTCTAATCATATGTAATATACGTTACTGATATTATGTTATATCTTTTATCACACGATAGATTCGCTTGGCGTACAAGCTAAAAAGGTTAGGATGGAAGGTGATGCGGAGGTAATTTTCATTCCGAATACATCATACGATTTCGTCTCGAGTGTTACTTGTATGGAATTGGATTGTCTTCTGTTAAATGAAAATCGTCAAACTACTCATATTTTGAGTTGCATTTTAAAGAAAATTTAGTGAATTCAAAATAAAAGGCGTACAATCTTAATCCAACGGCCGAGACAGTGTGCTTTTAGAATGATTTGGTCTAATAATTTGGCACTTTGTTTATTAAAGATTTTTGTTCTTATCTGCATGTTTTTTTGGTTAGATATGGGCAGGTCCCCTTTCAGGATATAGGGTAGCTGTTGTGTTGCTGAATAAAGGCACTCAGAAGCATATTGATATAACAGCTAATTGGGATGACATTGGCATTCCTCCAAAAACTGTTGTTCAAGCAAGAGACCTTTGGGAGGTAATTCATTGTACTTTTGTTTCATATAATTTATGTTGTTTTCTATGATATATTAATTGCATTGCATGTTGTAATTTGTTGGATAGTGAAGTTATAAATAAGGTTTTTGTCTTGATTGTTATGAATGCAGCACAAGACATTGAAGACACCTTTTGTGAACAAGTTGAGGGCAACCGTAGAATCACATGCGTGTAAAATGTACGTGTTGAAACCAGTA
>Ga0228711_1003302_pt1 | contig 25035 bp, 12 predicted proteins | sample MedpolnodulmetaG_2_FD_177996 | JGI IMG/M metagenome (GOLD analysis project Ga0228711, IMG submission 177996) | Root nodule microbial communities from Medicago polymorpha collected in Santa Monica, California, United States - brown nodules | ecosystem: Host-associated > Plants > Roots > Nodule... | reverse complement strand
CTATTTTTTTTTTTAACTAAATTTTGTTTAAAGCTAAACCGATGTTATCCATCTGAATCACCGTGTAAACCGTTAAACCGAAACCGCTTAAACCGAACTACATATATGAGCGGAAACGGACTATGATATTGCAACCGTCGGTTGAGTCGGTTCCGACTTTTCGGACCGATTTCCGGTCCGAACCGACCGTTGTCCAGCCCTAAGATGACCTAAGATGCATCGAATTTAGATAAATAACATGTATTAAAATCATTATCCCATTAGGCTGACACCATCTATGACCTAACCCAATTAACTGGGCCACTACCTATTAAAAACTTTTCTTTGAAAAAATTAAACCAAAAATGTACCGTCATTAGAATGCTAGCATATTCCAAGGCATCATCCTTGTCCTTATCCTTGATAAAAGAAATTCATTAAATGCTAGAGGACAAAAACGTCCCATTGGGTTGGATGAATAGTGTATGAGAGTAGAAAACATCACGTCGCATTAAATGGAAGACTCTGAGAAGCCTTGGAGGAAAGTGTGAACAATACTTCAAAGTTTAACTCAATATTGAAGATATTGATGATGATTTTGATGATTGTGACTTTTGTAACGAAGATAGACATGAACATGAAGAAGTGTTTTGGGTTTTATTTTTATTTTATTTTTTTGATTTCTTTATTTTTTTTATTTAAAAATTGATTTTTTGGTTTTTAAATTTTTTTTAATTAATTAATTACACAGCGTTGAATAAGTTAAAATTGACCAAAAGGACCAAACATTCAAATGGCTAAATCTTATGGGCCAAAATTGTAATTTTTGTATTTAGGAAAACAAAATTGCAAGTTTTTGAAAGTTAGAAGTGGAAAAGGGCATGGTTCAACAAAGTCATATTGAATAAAATTTGAATTCCGACACATGAAAATCCTGGCTGCTATATCTCCTCATTTCAACGCCAAACCTTCAATCGATCTGCTAATTCCTCACTCTCAAGCCAAACCATCAAGCGTCATCCACGATTTCTTCATTCTTCTCCGTCGGCGGCGCAATTCCTTCTTTATGTTTGTAGGTAACCCTAAAACTGCTATTGCTATTACTTTTTCCATGATTTTCAGCATGTTTTGTTTTATCACCGTTTGTTACTTTGTATTTTGAAGCAGAGTAAAATACAAAGCTAGGTTTTAAGTTTTTTTCATTTTTTTTTAATTACAAAAGTATCTACTAGTAGTCACTTAAGGATTCCGTTAAAATGGGTATCAATTAGTTTTCTGCAACTATTTCTTTAGCAATTAATCGATCTCACGAATAAAATAAAAAATGTACAATAAAGTTGGTTGTGCATGTCCGCCTGACTTAGCTTAGTTGGCAGAAACATTGCATAAATTATGCAGGGGCCGGGGCTCGAACCCTGGACAGCCCACTTTTCCACATTTAATTGTGTGGCTCTGGCCATTAGGCTAGTAGACCAAAAAAAAAAATTTGGTTGTGCATACATGTGAAATTGATTTAAAAATCATTATTGGCTTGCTACTACCGTAGATGCTCTGACTAATCCATTTCTTTTCTTAATTATAACTATTTTTTTATTTTTATTGTTCAGTTTAGATAAATGCAATCCTCGATTTTGCTTCGATGCAACCGTTCAAGATCAGATGCTATTGTTGGTCAATCAGTAATATTTGTTCTGTCTCAACGTCGACCGTGATTTCCTTGATTAATTAGGTGAGATCACAATGTTTATGTTACCATTGTTGTTAAAGAGTTTGACAGCAGTTGAGAGATAACACAAGCGTTTATAATTGGGGTAATCCTCACCTTGTAAGTCGTCGGTTTTGTGAAGTTGTGTTATGTTCAACCACAATTTATAAGATTTGTGACGTTTTTTGGGTCACCATTTGCATCCATTGGGATTTTGAAGTTTGTTGCTTCGGTGGTTATGTCCTTAAAGAGTTTTTCATTAGAAATTTCATTTATCTTATCCTTTTGTGTTAACTGATCCTTGATGGGATTGTATTTGGAATTATGATAATTTTTTCGGATACATGCTTTGTTGGTTATGTTTGGTCTCTTCATTATACAACTCTTCCTTGTAAGTTTTGCGCTTTGACTCGATCATGCTTTTCCACTATTTAACGATGAACCTTTTGAATTTTTTTTCAGCTATCCTTGATGGCACTTCCACGTATTTCCCATGACAATAGATTATTGAAGCCCTTGCAGATTATTTGCTTCAATAGAAATAAAGGAACTTGATTTAAAAGACAAGTGGATACACATGAGGAAGAAGATGATTTGAAGAACAAATGAAGGAAAACAAATGGAAAACATGAAATGGAGTAACATAATTTGAAGGAAGCACAAATGGAGAAACATGACATGAAAAACATATGGAAAAACAAAGGAATTAGACGCGCCGAGGTTACTCAAATAGAAGAGAATTAAGTGATGTTAACATGTCATATATACACAAATACTCATATAGCTTGACCATTTGATTTGTGTAAATTTATATAAAACCCGACTCTTTTGTAACGTTGTCACATAATAGTGAAATCTCAATCAAATATCTCTTCCTTTGTTATATTGTTACATAATAGTGAAATCTCAATCAAATATCTCTTAATCTGTTATAAATAATTCATATATGTAATAGTGAAATCTCAGCAAATATCTCTTTATTTATTTGTTAATTCATAGATGTTTCAACAAAATCTTTCATGTATCTTATCTTTACAAAATTTTAAGCTGACACAGCCACAAATACCATAGCTAGAATGCATGGTATAGAGGTAAATAGTGTCTCAAGAATCTGGTTATGTGTGACAGGAAAACATGTCAAATATAGCTCTTGAATTTGAAAATGGTCGATGTTGAGTTGGGCTTTGAATTCTCACGTTGGAGGACAAATTCAGCTATTGTATTGCATTTAATTCAATACATTAAGTTACGAATCTTTTGCTAGTTACAAATTCTAGTACAGTTACTTATCTTACTTATTTACTTTCTTACAGCTATTGTATTGCATAGAATTCCATTGCTTTGAATTCTCACTTTAATACAGAAAGCTCTAAATTGTTTCCATTAACTTATACTTTAAACATGATCACAAATATGATGTATATTGGCCAATGTTACTGCCCTTCGTTTTCTAATGTACCTCTCCACACTCACCAGATTAGAATACTCTTCTATATCATTTTTCTTGTAATCTAATTCGAAATGAAAAATATTGACACATGCTTTGAAGTCCAATAACTATTTTCTTTTTAAAAGGAAAACGAATAATTCACCCTCCGGAAACTAATTTTTTTGTTTTAAAATCCATATTCATTGTTTTCGAACTTTAATTAAAAACACAATCAAGGGAAAGTGTAGCACCACCAAAACAAAAACAAAAAAACAATTCAAATAGGATGTAGATTAATCAGAAGCTATTTCCTCTTTTATTATTTTCTTTACCGCATTATAAATATTAATTAATTAAATATGTTGAAAAATAAATAAATGCTATGCATCAAACCGTGCACATACACTAGTTATTTTACAATTCCACGGTGTGACAGCCTATGAGACAGACTCAAGATACACTTATACATACACAAATTTTATGTGAGAAAAAATCATGTATATCACTGGTTGAATGATTTCCTGCAGTGGAGATAGTATCATATTTTAGGAACTTGACCTTCCTCAGATGGTGTTAACCACACACTGGTTAGGTAATCCAAACTTCTTGTTGTACTTGTGGCCAATTTGTTTCCTCCAAGGGTCATTATGTAACTTGTAGTGTAAAACCTTGTTTAATACAAAAACTATGGTCAAAAAGTGATATAGAGACAACACACCAATAAATTGCATAGTATATTAATTTCTACTTTGCACATAATGTTAATGACACAGCATCATGCTTCTGTTCCACAATAATTGATCTTTCGAAAAGCATAATGTGTTAAAGGTTCTGTTAGCTTGACTTCAGAAGAGTTGTTTCTACATTTATTTTTTTGAAGAAGCTAAACTAGTCCACCCAAATTGACACTGAGAAGAATCAAACCTGAGACCTTGAGGAGGAGCACACTCCCAAGTCTCAAGCCAATACCACCAGGTCAACCCAAGTGGGTTGAGTTGTTTCTACATTGAAAACAATATTGATTTTTTTTCTCTCTTTTTTCAGCCTCTAGGGAGGGAGCATTCAATCAGCATTTTGTGCAATCAATTTGAATTTTTTGTGCTTCCGACTTCATTTTCTCTATATGTCTACAAGTTCTGGCATTTAGTTGCACCATTGATTCTAGAATAGTTTTGACAAAGGAAGATAAATACCTGTATTAAAGTGGTGGTGACATCATCCTCTGTCAATTTTAAAAATTCAACTGCCCAATCATCAACATGTCCAAAAGCAGCTTTTTGCCTTTCAGCTTCAAGCAAAATAGAATCACGATACAAGAATCTTTGCCAGATTTTCTGAACATTTGCTAACTTCAAATTGATTTCTGTCTCATTGAACCCCTGCATATCACCAACCATTCATACAACAACTATATGCAAAGGCTCTGGATTTACACTGTATGAAATCAACTATGCAATGCATAAAAAAGGGGGGCGAAATGAATACCCGAAGAATCTTTATCATGTTTGGAATTTCATCTTCTGGTATTCGAACAGCAAAGCTATCATAGTTGAGTACATTTTCGTATGGTAAGAAAATCCCATCCTACAGAACAAGGAAACAAAACAGAAAAAGTTCTATAATTACCATCATTGATGATTTCAGTTCAATCATTTAGTAACTGACTATCAACATGAAGAAGATAGTTTCAATTAGCCTCTTTCATCACTATACCAATGCTCATGAATCGTTTTTAGAGTACTAATGATAAGTGAAGCCACAATACTATGAAGATGAATCACAAACTATATCAAATTTCCTTATTTTACAAAGCTTGTTCGCTAGATAACAAAGCTAGCTAGAAACACAATTAATAAAGAGCTTACAAAGCCATCTTTTAAATTAATTCCTGGGGAAAAAAAGAGCACAACCTATTACCTGAATGACCACTGGGATGCATCCTTGTAAAACACTGTCTTCCATGCGTCCACTCCAACCATCTCCAGGAAGCACCCCACAGAAAACAGAGCTTGCTATATCTGCATGATAGTTATCAGAACGTAGTGGGGTCACAATGACATCTTCTGCATGTTGTTTCCCTAGTTTTCCATCCTTATTGGGGCTTGAGCCAAACTCTGCTGCTAACTTCTGTCTTATACCCATACTATACCTGCATCATATTTTAAACTGGGTCTTCTATAAAATTACAAAAATATATCAAAACTTGAAGTAACCTATGTTTACACACAATATACCTAACAATGCTTGTTCATACAAATCTTCGGGCAACAGTATGTCAAGGTTACTAACAAGAGACAATGTGAACATACTTTGAACATAAAATGTGTATCATGAACAAACTAGAAACTGCAGTTTTCTAGTAAACTTACGAGTCTTCTGGTCTCCCATGCGGGTAAGCTGGTCCCAAATTCCCGTTGAAGAAAAACAGCGTCTTCCGCTTGTCACGGGGCCTGAAAACAAATCAAACCATGGTTACATTATTCAATTTCAAGAACTATATAAATAGACCAGTAGCTTCAAGCATGACCAGGAAAAGCAACTATACCAAGCCCAAAATTTTGAAGTCAACATGTTTGCATCAGGAACTTTCCAAGCAGGAAGCACGAGATCTTTGTCAGGGTCAAAGCATGGATGAATGCCTCTTCTGTGAGTTGAAATCTTATCCCAGTTATCAGCCCAATAAGCTGTGGTTGAATGGTTATGTTTTGCATTCGTGTTTCCCCAGTGCACTAACATCATGCTGTTCCATATTTCCTTAGGGGCATAACAAGCACCTTCATCCCATGAAAAAAACTGCCTTCAGAGACAAAAATGGAACTATTAGCGCTTGCTTCTTACAAGAGAATACAATAGGCATTACTCCCTCCGGAATGAAATATAAGCAAAAATGGTAGTAGAAAGGTCAATGTATGTGGTTAAGAATTTAGTATACATGCATCAACTTTTCAACACCCTTTTTGCTTATAATTCATTCTGGAGGGAGTACTTAGAAAAAATTTCAAGCCATAGAATAAACGATTCCCCTGGCACATACCCAGATGTGGTCCCTTCCTGATGAGCGATTCCAGTACGGATACTGCTCAAGAATGTGATAGTGTGCGTTCTGATAATATTCCAAAGTAAGTGAGCTTCTCAACCCATGATGCCTCTGAAATTGTTCAAGAAAAGGTGAGAAACATTAATATAAAACATGGAATATGTAGCCAAGACTACGTAGATGTATCCAATTACATATTCCAAAAGATCTACGATCCAAGAGTAACATAATCTGAGAATTTATGAAAATAAAGAACAAACAAGTAACGAATGACTGGAAGTACTTTTATAAATCCATCCAAAAAGAGGAAAAGAAACATGGAACTAATGTTTAGTTTGTTTCCATTTTTAAATTTTTTAAATTACTACTTAGGCACATCAACATAAAGTAAATCCATGTACATCATAACATCAACATTAGTAAGGATTTCATCCAACTAATCATAGATTTTGTAATTCAGAAACATCTGAAAGCGCTGCTAACATGCACAAGCATGAAACACTAAATCACTGATGCAGTCTACCTATAGATAATTCATATGCAGTAAATATAGCAGTTAATAAAATATACCTCCATACTCAAGTGAGGAGCATCATCAGCACGAGTTATGATGCATGAATCAAGAACAGGAACAAAGAAAAAATCTGCTTCTTCACCATTTAGAGTTCGATGAGGGCTAGCTAACAAACTCTCATAAATTGCCATCTGCAGAGTTGCAGGCCCGCGACATAAATATATTGCAAAAGAAATAAAAATTTACTAGCTGAAATGCTCGTGAAATAAAATTCATGGAATACCTGAGCTCCGTACAGGTGCTCTGTCCATACTGTTGCATTATTGCCATCATAAATTCTATTTACACACTCTAACTTGAAATGGCGTCCCTAAATAACAAAAAAGAATAAATAAATTTAAAATAGAAAAACATCAAAAATTTCTCTTGAGCTGTAATCAAGAGAGTTAACACTTAGATTATCCTCACCTCCAGTAGTAGGCTGTTGTACTCAGAGGGCAAATCGTAAATATATATAAGAGGCCTTTTCTTTGCCACCACAGCATTGAGATTGATTAATTTTTCACTAACATGAATATTGTCAGGAACATCAACCCGAGCAGGACGGAGCCAACTAGGCCACTCTCTTATAGAAGATATCACAGATGGTGTACTGCAATCTGCTCCATACCAGCCATTATCACACTGAAAATAAACCTTTATTCAATTTATCTATTGATAATGGATGGAAATGAACAGCGTCACACTGAAAATATACGGCATTAAGCTTATCTACAGCAATCGAATGGAAATAAAATACGATTTATATTGCACAAAATGTGAGTAGTTTCATTCTATCCTACTACTGCTTTCCTTGAGAAACTTATCTATATGATTTAAATGAATTCCTGGTTGTGGTATGGTTTGTAATGTAGTGTTTTGTGTACTTGCTGTTTCTGTGTTGTATTATTATTGGTTGAATCCTTCTATATGCTTACGGTCCTATATTTATTTTCAGTTGTCCCAGTTAAAGAATCTTAAATTGGGGACTCATGCAACATCTTTTAAACTGTTGAAATTTTAGATTCTGTATTAGGTTTTAAAATTTTATTATTAAGTAAACTTTTACTAAAGTTTACATAAATCATTAATAATTTCTAATTGAAACATTATCTCTCTTCCAGGGTTATTCTCCTACATCTTCAGGTTATTTGATCACAAAATAATGATTGTAGTCAGCATCAATATTTAAAGGGATGAGACTTTTTCATCATGAATGTACCTAAAAACTTGAAGGAAAACAAAAAAAAAACTGCATCAAACAAGTTTTAGTAGTAATTTGTTTACTACAAACCAGCCAATCCATGGCTGCAAAGGAAAATAATAAATGGCTAAAAAAGAACTTCTTCAAGTAAACCATTGAAACGCCAAAGATAGGTGCCATATTATTAAACAAAAGAATCACCTGACAAAATCCACCACGACAATGGCCATGTCCGGAGCACTGATTAATGCAAACAGATTCAACCGGCACTTCACAAAATCGGCCCCAAAGACCGTCATATTTGCAATCACATTCCTCTTTGAATTTTATCTTTCCAGCGTATGCTTCAGCTGGGTCTACATTACACCAACCTTGTATACTACTATTAGTTGTGTACACATCTTTATCAACTATTGTCCAATTCACTATTTTTGGAGCACCGGGTTCAGAAGGTGGACTGAAACAGATTTAAGGTGTGTGACTTGAATTGTAAATGGAGAAAATAAACTAGAGAAAGAAACAGAATACAAGTAATTCAATTTTACATACTTAAACTGAAACCCACATGTCTCTGCCAGTGGTCGAGATGGATATTTTGTTCCTTCTCCACAAAAGCACATTGCCCTTGTTTTGTCGCAGTTGGCTGGGCATATTGATACAACCCATCGCCCAAATGGCGCCTCTGGTGATCCTGGGAAGTTGCATTCTAACTCCAGTCTGTTGCTGCATCCATCTCCTGTCAACTCAGAAAATAGTATGATTTTTTAAATCAAATAACAATTATGTTTTGGCGCAATCATCAAACATATTCAAAAAATGGTAGCATAGCAACAATTTATAAGCTAATATGTTTGTGTTCAGAGAACAATTCTGCTCAATATATAAGCAAACTGATATGCCATGCAAGATTCAGGGAATTCCGACTTATGAAAACAGAAACGTCTGATAAACCAGAATAAATTAAGAGTATTTTCATTTCTGATTTAGCAACTCTTATTTTGTTCTTTCATCCCAACTTCCTTTGTAACATAACAAAAGAAAGGTTCCTATGGATATGCAGAATTATATTTAGAATCCATTCCCACTTATTCAGCACTAGAAGAATCTTACATCTAAATGTGTCAGGGTTTCACAAAGATAAAAATAGTAGTACGATCCCAAAAAAAAAAGTTACATGTCAGCCATTAGTTGGTGGAATAAATATTGCAGGAAATATATCAAATAAAAACACAAAAGCTCGTTATCTAACAAAAACTCTTCATTTGAGAAAATGATTTTAGGCATGTTTGGGACTAATAAAAACTATGTGCGTCCTTAACATGGTGATTATGTCTGATTTACTAGTTAGTAGTTACCACAGAATGTGCATGAATATCAATGTCCTAATAAACTCTACAATTCTGATCATCATTGTATTAAGAGAGTAGATAAACGATATGAGAAAGCTAGAACTACAAGTTTAACAAAATGAGTAATCTTCTCCTATATGCAGCTTCTGATCAAACATTCGTTATGTACCATGTATATAAATTGGAATAAGGAACAGAACTAACCAGCATAACCATGAAAACATCGGCATTGTCCCAACTCTCGATTACAAACCCCCTGGCCACTGCAATCGTTTTTGCAGTCATTACCGCCTATTATCTGTAACCAATCATATTATTAAGCAGAAAATTTTACTTTTGGTAACCAGATATCAACTCAATGCCAATAACAATTAACAATCAACTTAAATTAACAAAAAAGAGTGGCAACCTCAGAAATGTTGACTTCTTTTGTAATAGAGTCGCAACCTGCAAGCCATCGACCAATCTCAGCCTTCCACGGTGCACCCTTATACGCAACCGAATCATGCGAGTCAGCTAAGAACTGATGCTTCAAATCAATTGCAGGTTCATCCCATTCCCAACCACGCTTACTTATCAATTCTGCCGATGCATTAGTTGATATACACGAATCCGAAGCTAGTTTAAAATAGTTTAAAGAAGGCGTCAAAGGGAACAAGAACAAATGAATTACAGAAACCAATGCTAAAGCCGATGCAATTGTTGCGGCAAGAGACCAAGAACACCTCCAGGTTTTCATGGAGAACGAATCTAACAGGTCTCTTGCCATTCCCCCGAATCGAAACACTACAAAACAAAGTTGTCTAGTTCACGAATCTCTCTTGACATCATAACCTGAAACAACATAAATAAAAATATAATGGTGAAGTATTATTTATAATGACCTTAATCATAATCATAGAGGCATAACATTGCAAAGTGCAATTAGGCTTAAGGATGTGTTTGGATTGGCTCATTGGAGCTTATCTACTTACATAAGCAGCAGCACCTTTGAGCTTATTTTTAAATTTTGGTAAATTAAGTAAGGGTCATGAAAAGAGGATAAAAATAAGAAGAAAGAGTCTAAAAACCTATTTAAGTAATGAATGAAGTTGAATAAAGAAAGGAATTAATGATAATATATAACGTGAATTCTGACAATGGCAAAGTGTTGAGTCACCTTTGTTCACGGATCTGAATCGAAAACAGAGAATCTCATTCACTCAGACTCACCAATGTTGAAGAAGAAGTAAGGGACGTTTTCGAATGCAGGCTTCTAAAGGGTAGGGTGGTGATGATTTTGGTCAATTGTGAACAAGAGTTCAATTATTATTTAAAGGGGTCCCATTCACCAAAATGTAACTATGTAACATTCTCATTTTTTTTTTTGAGGGAATGTAACATTCTCATTATTGAGTTTAGCTTTCATTCATTCGTTGAAGGGAGTATTTATTTAATATTTTTTGGTATAAAGGGAAAAACATTGAATTTGTTGGGGTTTTCTATTTTCGTTTATGTAACGTGGTGTCCAAATATTCATACATCATTGCTTGCCCTGCCGGCAATCAACCGTCCTCATCTCAACTTATACCTGTAACTTGCTAAATGTCTAAATTCATCGTTTAAGTTGTGGAATATATAATATAAGGAATATTTTATGGTGAAGTCGTGAAAATGATTTTTTGATGAAGTTAACAATATAACATCAAAAGTGTAGTGAGTCAAAAGTTCAGTCCTCATAGTATCATCAATTCAACATATTAACAAGACTACACTTAATCTAATTTTGTCCTACCTTGTTTTAAGTGTAACACCCCACAAAGTGTAACACTTAAGACTATCACATAATATCATCAAATCTGTTTGCATGTTAAAGATGTCAACGATAAAATAGTACATGTAAGTCCAAGATGTTGCAAACATTACTGGATGAATTACTATTGATCATTAATCAGTAATCAACCATTTAAAAATGAATCAAACATTAAAATCAAAATTAACTTTTTCAAAAAAGTTAGTTTCCTGACCGCACCGTAGAAGCTCCCGGTATATAAACCCTTATCTATTGATTGGCCAACTTTAGTGTTTATGAAACATTTAATATTGAGGTGGTTGGTCAAAAAATGATTTCTTACTCAAAAAATAATCTTATTATTTTTGAATTCAAGCTTAATTTTAAAGATATATATTTCATCAACAATGTTATAAATCAAGTGATCAATCAATTTTGTTTTAAATTAAGGTTGAGTATACATCTATAAACCTTAGTTTAAGAGCGATGGATATTTGAACATATGAACTTAGTATTAAACGTCCAAGTAAACTCTTTTTAACTGAGTTTGATAAAAATATAATCATGGCGTAGATATTTTATGACTTAAATGATCAATTTGTAATGAAAATAAATTAAATGATTGATTTGTTATAAACATCAAACACAAATGATTGTGGATGGTATTTGACCCATTTTTTAATCAACATGTAATACTACCTTTTACAAATATTTTGAGTTTAATTAGTGTACTTTGTGTCGATGTACGGTTATTTTAATCATGTGTTGTCGCATCAATTAACAAATATGACAACTCATTTTATTTTTTTGAGGAAAAATATGACAACTTATGTGATTTCATATTTATTAATTGACATAACAACACATCACTTGTTGCATGTGTAAAATAATTCTACACTGACAAAGTATATTAATTAAATTTTGAAATTATATATATACACACCACGATGTAACAAAATTTTGCATATGAATCCAATGATGTGTTGTCACATAAATTAATAAGGTATAACAAGTCGTGCATTTCTAAATTACTAAATGATGTAGCAATACATCACTCAATGCAAGTATAAAATAATCATACACTAACAGGTTATACTAATCAAGTTATATTTTATCGCTGCATGACGGCCTTGTACGATCTAGACGATTGATTTCAGTCAATTATGGACGGTCAACAACACATATTAATTGATTGATGGTTCAGATTAAGAGCTGGACGAAAGGCATGAGAGGATCTGCCCCTATGATGTCACTCTTTTAGGTTGATTCATAAAGTGTCTCTACAAATACATATACATATACATGTGTATGTATGAAGATACATACATTTGAGAATCAACAAATAAAAGTTTTAAAAATCAGATTGGACTGGCCGATCGAACCGGTCAGAACGTGAACCGATGGCATATCTGGTTCGAGTTCTATGATGGATCGGGCATGAATTTAAATCGGTGTGACTCAGTCAAAACTGATCAAAACCAATGACTCGGTCGGTTTGTCAAACCGGACCAGATCAATGCATCAGTCCCGAGTTAAAAAAAATAAAAATAAAAAATAGATGAAGAAAATGAGACAGGCAAGATGGTCTGCAGTGGATCCGAAGAAGGGAAATAACAAAAAAGCAATTGTGTAAATTTGTTGAATAACATCATAAATTTAATGGGAGGGAGATGCTTGTGGAACTTAATCCAAAATATTAAAGGAGGTGAGATGGATTAGACTAGTTACTAGTTAGAGAGAAACTTGAAGAAAAAGAAGAAAAAAAAAGAGAAATAATCATCATATGAGATGGAGGACAGCGTGCAAATGTTAGAACAAAAGTAGGGTTTTCTCACTTGTTTGTCTTTTGTATTACCCTTTTCTTTTGTTTTCTTGTATTTTTACCATATTTTGGCCTTTTCTTATTTTATGTAACGAATTGCTTTCTTATTTTATTATTATATTTTTTTTTGTACAAAAGCCTTTTTATTTTATTTTTTAAAAAACACAAAGGCCTTTTTATTCGTTTTGAAATGAATGTTGGTCTTTTTTATGGTAGTCGCTTTGGCAATTTTTATTTATACAAAGTGTGCTTGGCTTTTCTTTCAATTAATATGGTTTTATAAAAACATTAAATAATAATTTGAAAATTATATTTTTACATTTATATTTAAAAATATTTTTATATTTATATTTATTTTAATTTAGAATATTGTTTTGAAAGGTTTATATTTTAAATATTTAATGTATGCATTTCTTACTCACTCTAAATAAAATTATGTTATTTGTCTAGTAAATTTTTTTTAATTGTCATGGGTGTTATTTTTTTTTCTTCACGCTGAGTCATTTAGTTCAATCTGGTTTAATATCTATATGTGTTTTTTTTATAAAGTTGGGTCATATGAACGAGTCATCCGAATGAATCTGATTCACTCATGCGGTTCAACCAAAAATCCAATGGTTCGGCCAACGATCCAATGACCTTGTTGAGTCGATGAAAGGTTTGCTTTTTAACACTATATATGCATAAGACAAATACACGTGTACAATAATACGCCGCCTCAAGGCTACGCACTCAAAGGAGCATGCCAACTTGCCTGCGTCGTGCCACACTGGTGCACGCCTCCTTGTCGGAATCACGCTACACGTGTCCTTTTCCGCTCCTAATCATACGCCGCATAACACAGAGACGGTTATGCCACGAGCGCGCCTTTATAAGGGTGAACTTGCTTCACCCTCAAGGTACACAACACTTTTCACAGCACTTCTTAGACTTTCTCTCTCAGTTTCATTACTGGCTTGATCGTCTGAGTGCTAACGTGTCTGCAGACACCTTTCGTTCAATAGTAGAAGACGCTTCGCCGCCGCACCGGAAGCCGTTACCGATCATTGGAGCATTCTCTACAACCGTTGCGACTAAACTGTTGCTACCGGACAAATCATTTGGCGCTAGAAGGAGGGGATCGATCGCTAAACCGCCACGGTCCAACGATCCTCCATTGTAACCGTGTTCGGTTACACGTTTCTCCATCGCAACGGTTATCACCTACCGCTCCTACCTTCGAAGTAATGGCCGGAACTCGCAGAAGAACCGTCGTAAGTCGCTCCGCCATCTCTCAATCACCGCGTTCGACGATCCAAATTCTCCAAAGTTGAACGATTCCGATCCTCAAACCTATGAATCCTAAGGGAAGCGATGATATCCTCGACACTGCAACTGGTGTTCGTGCTGCAACCGCCTGTGAATTGTGGAGTTAGGCTTTTTCTAGTTATTTTACTATGTATAAATAGTAGTTTTCCATAGGGAAAATGAGTCGCAAATCAATTATAGAAATTGTAAAACACTCGAAGTACCAGCGCGAGAGAAAAGAGTTATACGGAATGTATGTAACATGATTTGTCGAACTACCTTTACTCTAATGCAATGCAATTTACCTTTTCTTTAAGTTTATGCGTTTTAAACTTTTAGTCTTTTACTTGCATTTACTGCGTTTCTTCTTGTTTTATACTTTTTTCCGTCGAAAGACACCACGCAAATTCGTCTTGTTCATAAAGCAACCTATGAACTTAATGAACGCTCACTCTTTTTCTGTAAAAAAAGCTTTGCACAACATGTCCTAGGGTTTCTAGTTTGATCCTTCTTGTAATAACCAAAACCAACCCTTCTTGTTTACCAAAAACACTAGTAAACACCATGTCTCTTCCTTTTAGCTATGTGGTGTTTAGGAATCATGTGTGATAATTATTGTTGTTAGTTATACCTTTGGGTTTGTCTGTTATGTCTCGCATATGAAGATATTTGCTTGGGTTGATTAAATGTTAATGATATGTTTGAGTGACACATTCACGATTTTCAAAGAGAATGTGAGTCGTTTCATCCTAATCTCTCTCATTGGACCATCAGATGGTGGTGGGTGACTTAAATTATAACCTTTTTCTCTTCTCTTTGTAAATATGTTGAGAAAGAATCAACTTTGTTCCTAGATTAGTAGCTATTATAAGAACAAAGTTTCACACAGTTTTTTTTTTTATCACAACCATTGATTGCAGATCGGAAGATCCATATTACGTATTATCAAAAACAACTATAAATGATCTCAAACTTCAATTTCAGATCGCATGACTACGATGAGTAACAGCGTGACGCATGTACTGCGTCAAATCCAATTTCCTATTATAAGGTCATAACTTATATATGTTATGAAATGATATTTGTTCAACCATTTTAGAAAAAACTCTCTCTCTCTCTCACACACACACACACACACACACTCATTGTGCTGTTATTCTCTCTCTCTCTCTCTCTCTCTCTCTCTCTCTCTCTCACTTTAGTGTTTTTTAACAATAAAAAGAGAGAAGAAGAAGAAGGTTGTCTAAAAAGTTGTCACAAATGTAATTACTACTCGGGCGTGCATGATTCATAAACCAAACCAAACTCAACCAAATTTATGATTCGGTTTGGTTTCTAAAACTTTTTCAATAAAGACCGATTTTTTTGCAAAACCAATTCAAATTTGGTTCCGATGTAGTTTATATCTGGTTTCCGTTAAAAAAACCAGTTCATTTTCTCGAACCGAATTTAAAACCAAATTTTCATTTTCCCAAATCAACTAAACATGGTGATAAATTTATTTTTGTTGACAAACAACAATAAAATATAGCTATAACCATAACGTCTTTGCAAATCCATCTTTATTCACACAAACTAATTTCCGATCTCAGACACACGTCAACAATCGTTTACAAAATCTGTGAAATTCTTTGTAATCGAGATCGACATCAATTCATTCATAATCCCAAAAGTAGTTTCAAAAGAGACTATATGATCAATATCAACGCTAAAATCATAAACAAATTTGATTTTGCGATTTGTTCTCTAAATTGCGACGAGAGATTATCCCAAATTTGCGGGTCATAAGCATTTATTTTAGTTTTATTTTTTTATTTTTATGGTTAATATGAATTATATTTTAATATTAATAAGAAAAAGGTTTTAATATATATACAAAAACACTAGATGTAATTTTGCCTTAAATAAAATTAGTTTAGCTGTTATTTGCACCTCCTCTAGTTATAGAGGAGTGTTAACGTATGTCGCTCAAACACTTTTTTTTTCATACTCTACTTAATTGGTCCATATCATCAATATTTTAAACCTTTTATTTGGCTACTGGTTGTTTATATAATAACATTAAAAAAAATTATTTTATTGTTTAAGTTTGGATTTCACTTTATCGTCGTAAATGAAGAACTCCAATGAAAAAAGTACCAATTCAATGGTTTTTTTTCTCCATCTAACCACCACCTTCATCAATCATTGTCGTTAATCAAAATCACCATTAGCAACCATTAAACTTAATTTTGGAAGTAAATCTCCCCTGCACAGAATACCAGATCCACCGTAATCAAACCTCGTACTACCGCCATCATCTTAGTTCGTTCTCACTGGTAAACGCTACCGGCCCATCGCACACCGCTGCCTTCAAGTCATCCGGTCCAACCTTTTCATCGGCGGCGTCATGTGCGTATTGTGACCATAAACATGATCTCACACCTCTGTGTATGTCGCGAATCCCAATTTTTGACGACCTAACATCGCAACCGCCCCACCCTCAAAAGGCATCCATTGAATCAGTGGCACCATGGAAGGGAAGAGACAGTGTTACTATCAACGAACGTAACAGTGGGTTCAACATGTAAAAGATTATTTATTTATTTATAAAAGGCTAAACTGCACTTTTATCCCCCTAAGTTTCAAAATATTGCGATTTTGGCCCCCTATTAAAAAAATGAAAATTTTGTCAATATCTTTGTTGGAACAAAATGTGTTTAACATTACCACCTTTAAATTTTGATGATAACAAGGTATTAAACTGTCAATTGAATATGCTAATATTTGTTCAACTGTGCAGGACCATAGACAAAGAATTTATAAGTCTTAAATTCAAGTATTGGTTCTGAAAGAACAAAAGAGAGCAATTGAATGTATAAAGGAAGCTTATGTTGCAAGACAGAGTCTAAAGACAACAAGAGTCTGAAGACCATCAGAAGCTGACGTCATCAGAGAGTCTGAAGATCCTCAGAAGCTAAAGTTCATCAGAGTCTGAAGACTGGAAGCTGCAATTAGTTAAAAGTTGTTATTCTAAAGACACATCATTGCAAAAGGAATAGAAGCCTGGAGCAACGACTATTTTAGAGGAATTAGAAAGCATTGGATGCTTATCCACTAAAAAGCGCAGGAAACATGACATAATGCAATTGTACAACCACTACTCTACTACTTCACTCTTCATGTCTGTAGTAGTACAAGATAACAATTGTGTTTACGTTGGTTATTCTCTATTCAAGGAATGAATTTGAAATTGTTCCCTCCTTGGACAATAACCATATCAAGCAACAAATCATTGGTGATGATCAAGCTTCAACAACGACTCTTTTTGATGTGCTGACAATCAACATCTCTTTCACACCTCTATATAAAGGAGTGAAGACTTTAAGATTAAAAGAGAGACTCAAGAACAATTTACAAGTGCCAAAATCTGCTGAATTGCTTTCACATTAAAGTTCACTTAGAATTTCTTAACAACTTTCATATCTTATAAATTCTAAAGTCTTAAAGAGTCTGTATCTGATTTGTATTGTGAACACCACTGATTGTATATCAAGTGTTCAAACCTCAAACAATTTTCTGTGTAATTCTGTTTCATTAGAAGTCCCTTGCTTTTGTGCTTGAGCATATGAATTTTCTTGCGTGTGTGCTTGAGCATAGGAAACCTCTTGCTTTTGTGCTTGAGTAGTTTGAAGTCTCTTGCTTTTGTGCTTGAGCAACTGTAATCAGATATTGTTTTTAGTGAACTATCCTTAGAAGTGCAAGGGGGATAGAACTACTTCCGGATTGTGGAAGGAACATGTATAATTGCTTTGTGTCTTTCTCTTCTCTCTCTCTCTCTCTACATTATCCGCTACACAAGACTCTGAACTCTGTTCAAGACTCTGAACTCTATCAGACTATGAACATTAGACTTAGTTTTAAAAAGAAGAATAAGCTAACACAATTCAACCTCCCTTCTTGTGTTTTTCTCACCTTCAATCCTTAGGGAAATATGCTCTTTTGACCCTTTAACTTTATGGAAATATGCTCTTTTAACCCTCTATTTTTAGGAAAATAAGTTCTTTTGACCCTTTATCTTTACAAAAAAATTGCAATTTTGGCCCCTTGGTTTGAGACACATTGCGTCTTCTCATTAGCTTTGCAACATTTTATAAAATTAAGAGGTAAAATTTTTATTTTTGTAATCGGGGACCAAAATCGCAATATTTTGAAACTTAGAGGTGAAAAATGCAGTTAAGCTTTTATAAAATTAAAATACATAATTTTGTCTAACCTGTTAAACCAGTGAACAGGTAAAAGGGGGAAACGAATTGATGATGTGGCACAATATAAAAGCGGATGTTGAGAGGCGAGTGCCCAGGCAAGTGTATTTAGCATTTCCCCTAGTTAAATAAAAAAAAAGAGTATAAACCCTTTTGCGGTTAAGTCGCCGGCACTCTAAACCCTTCCTTGCATTGCGCGCGGCCGCCGTTGGCAGGTTGCGGTTAAGTCATCGCCCGTATCGTCTCCTTCACACCGCACACTCTCCATTTCCAGGTAACTTAAACCCACAACCATTTTTCTATTTTCATTTTCGAGTCTCCACATATAACTTGATTCATCCTATTTTACTTTCGTTGTCTTTTTAATAGAAAAATTGGTACTAATTTGTTGTTGATATGACTATGTTTGACCGTTGTTGTTATTGCTCTTGATATGCCCAAATGAGCCAAATTGTTTTGTTCATTGTGCAATTCAATGATTATCATTTCACTTTTTATATCATAACATGAAGAGCTACGTTGAAAAAAGGGTTATGAGTCGAAGACTAGCGATAAAGATGTGCATGTATGTGAGTTTTAATTTGTATAGAGACATAAAGAGTCACAATAACTTTTAAATGAGAAAGTCAAATGATATTATGAATGATGATGAAAGGGAATTTTTGAATTTCAAATGAATGGATGATGATTATGATAAGAGTTTTGGAGTATTTAATTGCTTTTAAATGAGAAAGTCAAACGATATTATGAATGATGATGTGAGGGAATTTTTGAATTTCAAATGAATTGATTATGATTAGGAGTATTTCATTGCATTTAAATGAGAAAGTCAAACGATATTATGAATGGTGATGGAAGAATTTTTTTGAATTTCAAATGAATGGATGATGATTAGGATAAGAGTTTAGGAGTATTTAATTGCTTTTAAATGAGAAAGTCAAACGCTATTATGAATGATGATGGGAGAGAATTTTGGAATTTCAAATGAATGGATGATGATTAAGATAAAAGTTAAAGAGTATTTGATGCGCGACAAAGGGAGGGAAAAAATTAGGATAAAATTAAAGTTAAGGTTAGTTAGACAGATTAAGCTTTAATAATAAGAGATAAGAGATTTGCACCACCTATAGACGCCAGATCCTCTGGTGGCTTCTCGGTGGTCTTGTGCATGGTTTCCATATCTGGTTTGTATAGACTGGATCTGTTTTTGTAAAACTGTCGGCGCCGCAGCGATGGTCAGTTCTCTTGGTTTTGCTTTAAAACCTGTTGGGTTGGTTCCATTCTTAATAGGTATGTCGCTCCTATGGTGGTGGGTGTCTGTGTTGTTTTCACGATTTAGTTTTGCACCTACCACTTAAAGGATTGGACTGCTTTGGGTTGTTACCGTATAAAAAAACTGATTTGGTCTCCGGATCGATTTTGGATTATGTGGCTAGAAATGGTCGTGAATTTGCGTGGTTTGTCACAGTAAATTGTGGGTGTGCGATATTTGTCTCCATGTTGGCGGTTGAGTTCATATGTCATCCTTAATATGTCTCGGCTGTGTTTGTATATTCACTTGATGTGGGCCAGAAATGGCTAATTAATCAGTTGGTGCACGTGAATTCGTTAATTACCGTGTTGGCGATCAAATCCACCCCCATTTTCAAGCATTTGTCTGTTGTACTGTATGGACTCGAAAGAGTCGTCAAAACTTGTTGTCTTTGTTATAGGAAGTTGATGGTACGTGATCTGATTTCGTGTTGACGATTGGTTCATTTGCCAAACTTTAGACCCGAACTTAATTGTTAGAAATGTTTAAGGTTGGATCCACTTTGTGAATTTTTTATTTTTAGGTTGTGCCCGTTAGGGTTGTTGACTGGGTCAGGTTTTATGCCCCCAATTTTTCCTTTTTTTAAATAATATATATGAGCAATTAACAACAGATTAGAGTAGGGTATCAACTTAGTTGGACACTATTCTTTTTGATGTCATTTTGCTCTTGGCGAATAAAAAAATAATAACATTAAAAAAAATAATTTTATTGTTTAAGTTTGGATTTCACTTTATCGTCGTAAGTGAAGAACTCGAGTGAAAAACCAATACCAATTCAATGGTTTTTTTTAATCCATCTAACCACCATCTTCATCAATCATTGTCGTTAATCAAATCACCAGTAAACTTAATTTTGGCAATCAATCTCCCTTGAACGTAACACCAGATCCACCGTAATCAAACCTCGTATTACTGCCATCATCTTCTTTCGTTCTCAGTCGTAAATGCTATCGGCCCACCGCGCACTGCCACTAGGTCCGTTTCTGAGATTTTGATGGCTTAGGGCGAACCTACAATTTGGGTCCTAACCTAAGAAATGCTCTTCTCCCATTTAGAATTGTCCATTCCTATAAAAAATCCGAACGTGAGTTAACTCACACAGGTGTATTTTCAACGTGAGTTATGCATTTTTTAACGTGAGTTAACTCACGTAGCACATGAATGAGCAAAAACAAATGAGAGAATAACAATTCTCAAACATTAAAACTAAGCAACATATTTTAGGACCTAATAGACCTCTAAAAAAAATTGGGACGTAAATTCCATACTTATTATTTTTTTTGGGCCTAGGACGGTCGCCCTACCTTAGATACGGCCCTGACCGCCTTCACGTCATCTAGTCCAACCTTTTCAACGGCGGGTCATATGCGTATTGTGACCATAAACATGATCTCACACCTCTGTGTATGTCGCGAATAGCAATTTTCGTCGACCTAGCATTACAACCGCCCCACCCCGAAAAGGCATCCATTGAATTGGTGACACCACAGAAAGAGACAGTGTTACTGGCAACGAACGTAACAGTGGGTTCAACATGTAAAGGATTATTTATTTAAGGAGAATGCTAACTAGTGCCCTAAGGGAAATGGTTAAGCATCTAAAACAAGTAAGTTTTCATAAGAAAATTTTGTAATCATTACTTTATCAAAAGTAACATCTTATATTTACAAGACACATTTTCTATTTGTAGATTCTTTAACCATTGCCCTGAGGGCAATGGTTAGCAAAACCCTTTATTTAATTTATGGGAAATGCTAAATAATGTCTTAGGGTATGGGTTAAGAGAATATAAATAGAAATAATTTGTTGAAAAATGGTGAAAAATGTTGAATTCAACTTTCTAAAAGTCAAAAAGTTGTAATTTCCAATGCAAAACTACTTACTCCCTACGTCTCTAAATAACAGTCGTTTAAGGTTTATGCACGATTATTATGGAAATGATTAATTGTGTTGATTTTAATGGTAGAATTAATATCATTTACTAAAACACCCTTATTAATTGAAGTTAGTGGAGTATTTAAGTTTGCTGAAACTCAATAAATAAGGTGTAATAATGGAAAAAATTAATATACGCTGCACTGGTATTCTAAAGTGACAATTATTTTAAGAAAAAGAGAAAATAGTAAAGAGACAATTATTATGAGACGGATGAAGTATTATTTATAAAAAGCAGTAAAACCCATAATTTATTTATAAAATTAAAATACATAATTTTGCTGAAACGGGGTGAAACGAAACGATGACGTGGCACAGTATAAAAATGGGTGTTGAGAGGCGAGTGTGTATTTAGCATTCCCTTGGTTAAATTAAAAAAAGAAAAGAAAAAAGAGTATAAACCCTTTTGCGGTTAAGTCGCCGGTAAACTCTAAACCCTTCCTTGCATTGCACGCGGCCGCCGGTGGCAGTTGCGGTTAAGTCATCGCCATTTTGCTGTGGTAGTCTGACTGCTAACCCTCTCCCCGTCTCGTGTCGTCTCCTTCACACCGCACACTCTCCATTTTCAGGTAACTTAAACCCATCACCATTTTTTCTATTTTCATTTTCGAGTCTTCACATATAACTCGATTCATCCTATTTTACTTTCGTTGTCTCTCATTTTGAATACAAAAATTGGTACTAATTTGTTGTTATTGTTGTTGATATGACTCTGTTTGACCGTTGTTGTTGTTATATGCCCAAATGAGCCAAATTATTTGGTTCATTGTGTAATTCAATCTATGAAGCACTTATACGGACACCACCGGACACGATACAGGCACTGACACGCTGACACAACTAATAATTTGAAAATATGACATAATTCAGTGTAATTACATGTGTCGGTGTCGGAGTAGTGTCCGTGCATGATTATTATTTCACTTTTCATATCATATACTCCGTTGAGTAAAAGATGGTAATTTGGGCATGTGGGGGTTGTCCCTATATATAACCACATTTTGCTTTTTTCACTCTTGTTAAGAAAAGTTGGTCGTGTAGTTACAGATCACATACTCCGTTGTAATGGCGTTGGATAAGGAAAAGCTTGAAGAAGAATCCACAATTCATCGTTTCTACAAGATTATTCTTGCTTGGGATTACGTTACTCTAGAAGCCGAGGCAATTCATTCTCCATTTCTTTTCTTTTTTCCATTCCCAAATTCATATCTTTTGCTCACATTTTGTGTGTTTGTGTGTGTTTCAGAATAAGAAAAGAAACAATAGGAAAGCTACTACTTCCAAACTCGCTATGGTCAAGAATCAATACAAAGATGTTCAAGATTATGAGAACACTTATGAGCCGCTCATTCTTGAAGAAGCCAAATCACAAATCATTCGTGGCAATGAAGATGAAGGTATTTTTTTTTTCTTTTACTTTTTACTAATTAGTAATACTTAGTTTGTTCAAATTCCCAATGACATAAATCAATGTAATTTTAGTTTATATGTGTCTGTGTCATGTCGGGCACGATACATATCCTATATCGGGATACACCTAATAGGAGGAGTATCTGTGCTTCATACACGCTTATGTATTAGCTTGTATAAGATGTTTTTGTAGCAAAAGATAAATTAACGTTAAATTGTTTTTGTATATGCTATAAGTTGATTTTATAAGCTATACAACAACAACGACAACAAACCAAGCCTTATACCACTGAGTGGGGTCGGCTACATGAATCAAATTGTGCCAGAGAGTTCTATCATAAATCTTATTTCAATCCAACTCGTTAACCTCTGAATATTTCTTACTAGTTTCTCGTATAGTTTTTTATAAGCTATGTTGGAGAACTTATGACAATAAGTTGAAAAAGCTTATGAAAACATTCATAAGCTGTTTTCATAAGTTCTCCCTAACAGTCTAACCAGTGTTGTTAAATATCCAGTATATCGGTGCTGTACCACTATTCTGTGTCGGAATTCAGGGTACCCAATACGATTAAGCAACTTTGATATTTCCGAAATATCGGCGAGATTTCAAAAGTCTGGTATATCAGTCATGATGCGCATATCGGAATTCTGCAATTTTAGTGTGTATGTTTTATGATAAAGCCCAAAATTATATTTTATTGGAAACTGATGGGTCGGTCAAATGGGTAGCCCCAATATGATGATCCTGTCTTAGTAGAATCGGAAGTAGAGTTTGTGGACATTGATTCAGATGATTCAATAGAAGAAGTTGAAGGATGTGCCTCACTATCTGAAAATGAGGACAATGATTATGTTGGCGAAGAGGAGAATAATTAGATCTTTTATCACTAGTTAGAACTTTTTTTTTGTTGACAAAATCACTAGTTAGAACTTAGAACTACCAATTATTAATATTAGATTGAGTTTTAAGTCACTTTTAATATCTGTTTTTCGCTTTCTGCAATAATGTATGCAACTATCCATCATGCTTTGTTAGCTGTTTGAACTATTGAGATTTTGAGTTTTATATCAAATCAAATCATTTTTAATTTCTGTTTATGTAGCTTTTGTTTCTTCATTTTTAATTTCTGTTTATGTAGCTTTTATCTCTGTTTAGCATGCTTTATATGCCCGCTACGCAATCCGCTATTTGTCATATCCAATTTTTGGTGATCCGATATTTTCCGTGAAGAGATATTTCTAACACCGAGTCTCACAAAACTCATGCCAGGAGATAAGCTCAAATAAGTCAATCCAAATAGGTTTGTACTATATCACATAACAATAGCACAATTTGTTAATATTCTTTGTATTGGTTCTTATGGACAAGTTTATCAAAAAGATAGCTTTTTCTAAGTTGTGTACTTGCGTTTCTTTGTTTGTTAAAATTAAAAAATGGGCACTGCATTGTTTTTCTTGTTTTATAGTTTGAAATTTGAAAAATGTAGTCGGTCTCATTTACCTTGATGCTGAAGAGTTTTTATTTTTTTATTTTTTTATATTGGTGATTGCAGGGGCTGAATGGAAGTTGGGGGCGGTACTGAATCGCGACAACAACAAGCCAGAACAGAGTCACAACAAGCCAGATGACTTTCATTTTCTAGAGTTTCCTTTTGATATGGAAGAGGGAGAATCAATATCACAGAATGATCTAATTCTGATTTCAAATGAAGAGGTACTAAGGGTTTAAGATTTGTGTTTTTGGACTTTGCAGATCCTGATACGATGTAATATGTACTGACATGTTTTTCCTTTTTACCTGTCAATCCTCAATACTGGGAAGCGTGTAAATGACAATACTACGCATGCATTTGCTTTGGTGGAAAACGTGCAAAAATTTTCTGAACCAAAAGTTCTTCGAGTTAGACTCTATCTACCTGGAGATAATGTGAAATCAAGGCTGTTCAAAATGCGTTCTCATATAAGCGTGGAAGGGAATCCATTGCATTTTATG
>Ga0228711_1003301_pt1 | contig 25038 bp, 12 predicted proteins | sample MedpolnodulmetaG_2_FD_177996 | JGI IMG/M metagenome (GOLD analysis project Ga0228711, IMG submission 177996) | Root nodule microbial communities from Medicago polymorpha collected in Santa Monica, California, United States - brown nodules | ecosystem: Host-associated > Plants > Roots > Nodule... | reverse complement strand
CAACATCAAAAGATAACTAAGACCAAACAACATCATAATCAAAGGGAATACATACTAATAGAGTTGATTACATTTAATCCCAACAAAAAGAGTTTAGTTACACATTGTCATGGTAGCCTTACAAGGAGAAAAGAAGAGATGGAATGGAAGCAAGCCAGGATGTCTCAATGATCTTGTGAATTCCTTCAATCCTTGTGCCCCTTGCTCTTTAATGGTCTCTCCGTGTTTCCCCAATTTTCTCTCTTCCTAAAGTGGCATATGTTATGATATTCTGATCTCCCCTACTGAAATGAACAAATTGGCCTTTTATACTTGCAGAATTTTATGAACTCGCCATGGCAAGTAATTTGCTGGCTATGGCAAGTTGAGCTTTCTTTCCCAGTGGGTTTCTGCCACGTCAGCTTTGACGGATTAGGCCGCCTTAACTCGCCTCGCGAGTAATTTTGCTCGTCATGGCAAGTTAGCTCGCCATGAACTCGTCTTCATGCTCGCATCGCGAGTAATTCACTCGCCATGGCAAGTAGATCACTTGTTATGGCAAGTTGACTTTTTTTTCACAAATCCTTGTTTTTCTTTCTTTCTTAGTGTCTTGTCATTCAATTCCTGCACAAATGGATAGAGTAAGATATAAAAAGTGTAATAGGGTAATTGTTCATCTTTTTCTCGGCTTTTCTCTAAATAACTTGTACGACAAGTAACAAAAGTGCCTTAAATGTAACATGGAATTAACTACTTTCTGGCACTTATCAACCATCAAAGTAATAATAATTTTGTTACCATAGAAAAATTGGTGTCGTTTTTACTGTTTCCATAGAAAACTGAAAAAACTAGTTAGAGTAGTTATTGAATGGAAACTCTTTGCAAAACCTTTCTATAAGCGCAAAACTCTAATAGCTCATCCACAAAAACACCAGCCTCGTTGGTAGTTTTGTTTGTAGAGTTCTTCTCATATTTCTTTCTAAAAAGAAAAAGAAGTGTTTTTGGCATATTATGTAACTTCTATCTTAGAGTTGGACTTGTTCGTAATACAACGAGTAGAAGGAATAATATCTACAACAAGGCTGGTTGTAACATCCTTCAAGCCTTTAGATCTTATAGCTTCCTTAACAACTATCTTTGCAGCATGCTCTGCACATAGACCCCAACACAACATGGCGGCCCTATCAGTTGATAAAACATCTCAAATACCATTAGAGGATATAAGAATCCTTCCACAACCATTATCATTTTCTTAACATGTGGTATTGGCACATGTGGTATTGGCACGATATATTCTCGCCCATCATTTTCTCCTATTGATCTAGTTAGTCGTGTGTCTGTCTAGATCAATAAGAGGCAGTGATGCGGTGTATATATCGTGACAATACCACGTGTTAAGCAAGTCAGACTACTTTCAAATGCTGGTGGTGGTGGTGGAAGGATTATTCTAGTATCTGGGATGCTTTGTCAAATGATAGGGTCATCATGTTGTGTCGGGGTCTACGTGCAGAGCTTGCTGCAAAGATAGTTGTTAAGGAAGCTATAAGATCTAAATGCTAGAAGGATGATACAACCTGCTTTGATGTAGATATGTTTCCTTCTAATCACCTGGTTGTATTACCACCAAGTCCAACTCTAAGATAGAAATTACATAATATGCTAAAAGTGCTTATTTTTCTTTTTGGATAGAAATGTGAGAAAACTCTACAAACAAAGCTACCAACAAAGGTTTGTGTTATTGTGAAAGGGTTATTTGAAATGGGTTCTACGCTTATAGAAAGGTTTGGTGAGGATTTTTCATTCAATGACAACTATGATCGCTTACTATGGAGAACGTAAAAACGACAACAATCTTCGTAATAAATTTCGATTATATTAAAATACCGTCTTCCTATGGAAATTGGGAAAACAACGCCAATTTTATTACAAAGTTTTAATGTGAACATAAATAAAAAAAACAAACAAAAATAGATAGATAGACAAATATAAATATAAATATTAAAGACAACATTGATAAATTTGAGTATGAAAAAACAACCAAACAAATATAAAATGTACCTATTTTCTTATGTCTTCATGTACCTCCACAGGCTCGTTTTGAAATGAGGCTCTTTTCACCTCTAAATATGAAGAAGCCACTGCATATATATGCATGGGGTTTGCATATATATGCAAGGGGTGTTATTGGATTGAGATTTCAAATGATTGTAAAAGTTTTTTTGATTATGAGATATTCAATCAAGACTTTTAGAAAAATATAAACTGTATTCAATTAAGACGATCAAGTCTTGTGGTATTCAATTAAGATACTAGAGCAGCAGGGAGGCAAACGTGGCTCATAGCTGAGCGGTTGGCCAACAGAATGGGCCAACTAAAAGGCATCAGACGATTAGAGATTCGCATCGGGTTTTACTTGATTTCCATTTTTCTAAATAATTTTTTTGTTGAAATAAAGTGGGTTACCATGATGACTGTACAGGAAAAATAAATTCAATTAAAAGAGACTGCTTTTTTTTTTGTACTAGACCTATGCTGTTTTCCATGGAAATAGGAAACCGTAAAAAAAACAGCTGAACCAACAAAAACACCAGCTTTCTATGGAAACTGTAAAAACGTACGACACCAATTTTATTACAAAGTTTGAATGTGAACATTAAGAAAAAACAAAACTAGTTAGATGAATCCAAATATCAAAGACAACATTGATAAATTTGAGCATGAAAGGATAACCAAACAAATAAAATATGTGCCTATATCTTGTGTCTTCGCTTTGTACTCAGGCTCGTTTATCCTTTTAAGGTGATGAGGTGAATAAACAACCTATAAACATCAAGGAATCACAGCATAAATGAAAAACATATGTGATCATCCAAGGAAAGAAACAACTTGATATCATTCAAAGATAAAAGTGTGAACTGATCAAAACCTCAGCCAAAACCTCTGCCCTAGGTCGATCGTCAACCGCCATGGGTCGAAAAAAAGCTGCAGAGGATCACGGCGGCGTGCTATACAGTATTCTATGACCTCTATCTATTTATAGTACAAATTAGGTTTTTCATATATTTTTTGGTTGATAGTTTTTTCATGTTTTGAGAAGGAACGCACGTATTATAAATTAGGGTTAATCCAAAAATATATTTTTTCTTTTTGAAATTTTCGAATATAATAAATATTTTTATTACTAAAAAATAGAATAAATACTTTTTGTTATATTTGAAAATATACCTATTTTTTAAAATAAATCTTATTTTAATTTAAGAAAACCAAACTAATCTTACACCCAAATGAAAAGATTCAAATAATCCTATATATAGAGTAAACAAATAACTCACTTTTTATATTTATTTATTTAAATTTATTTTCTTTTTAAACTAAAAAAACTAATGACTTTGAATTGTTTCTTTCATATAGGGGTGGAAATTGATTGAGTCGAGTTCGGCTTTGTAAGGTCTAAGCCTGACATGTAGTTTGTTGTAGGCTTATTTTTTTAGACTTGGATATAGCCTTTCGTAAACATATTTTGGTATGTTAGTCTGTTTAAAAGTTTATTTCATATGAACGTACGTAAATAAGCAATTCTGATATATGTTTAAATAGACTACGAACTAATATACCAATGAAATTACCTCCATTTTGATATTTAACATGATATTTTAGAAAATTTAGCTATATATGATATGACATTTCTTTTTTTTTTTCTTGGTCAGGTAGCCTAGTGACTAGTTTCACACACTTTAAGTGTAGAGAAGTGAGGAATCTGAGGTTCGAACCCTGACACCTACGCATCATGTCTCTCGTAGTTACCAATTGAGGTACACTTATTAGACTATAATATCATATTTTAATTCTAGTTTATAGTATCAAATACAACAATTCTTTAATGAATCTAAAAAGAAAAAATTGTTTATAAATGTTTTTAAAGGACAATTTTATTTTTTTTATAAATTTGATAATGAATATACCTTCTATTCAAACTTCAAAGAATATATATATATATATATATATATATATATATATATATATATATATATATATATATATAAAACGAGAATATTTTTTTTTAAAGGCCATAGTTGGTTATTGGTTGTTAGGTTAATATGTTTCTCTTTCGTCTGGGTTTAAATTCAGAACCTCCAACTAGTTTAACCCTAAGCTCAAACCAGTTGAGTTATTTATAAATAAAAAATAAAAAAAAAACACAAAAATAGTTAATATATACACCTACTGGTCAGGTCATGGCACACCAGCCATAGCATTTGCTTCCCCCTTATTTTTTGTTTCTCCATAATTTGCATAATGTCAAGTGTATTAGTGAGACACGTGATGTTTTTCTCTTTTTGAGCAAATGAAACACGTGATGTTGAATACTGAAATTTGCACAATGTCGAGTGTTTGAGTGAAGCACGAGATGTTCAGCTACTCTCCAATATCCACCATTGCCTTCCTATAAAACCATCTCACCCTAAACATCATTCCACCGCAACACACTCTCCTAGCTAATTTCTAAAACATTAACAAGTAGTGTAAAGTGTAAACCAATTGAGTTCAAATTACACAACTTAGTTGTTACCAACATATCATATCATATCTTCTGTTACAGTTAGAAGCTACTAAATATATCAAGATGGTGAGTGTATCTGAAATTCGCAAGGCTCAAAGGGCAGAAGGCCCTGCAACCATTTTGGCTATTGGCACTGCAAATCCAGCAAATTGTGTTGAGAAATATACATATCCTGATTTTTACTTTAAAATCACAAATAGTGAACACAAAATCGAACTCAAAGAGAAATTCCAACGCATTTGTAAGTATTTTTCTCCTCTATTTCATTTTTCAGATACTTCTTATTTATGTAACACACAACAAAAACCACTTTGTGCTTACATTGTTGTGACATTGCAGTATGACGGAGCCAAGATCAAATTTGGGGTGAAATTCTAGTCACTAATTTAATTGACAAAAAATAATAATACATATAATATGACAATTACTTTCATTTGAAATAATTGATATTATTCATGATTTAGAAGTATTAAATTTATAAAATCATTAAAAATGAAATTTGAAACCTATTTTGTGTTGGCATCGATTGAGACTTAAGTGGTGGCCGTGTGGGGCTTCTGACTTTAGGAGATCTTGCTTTGCCTTCTCTTTTTGAGATTTACTTTTCCCACCCTATGTCTTTCCTCGCGCGCCCTATTTTTTTCACTTTTACCCCTGGTCCGGAATTCGTTTTCCGAAATGAATTGTTAATGTTTTCCAGATTTATCTGGATTTTAAATTCCGAAATGGTCTTTTTCCAGAACTTTTACAATTTTAAGCTTTGAAATTCGTAAAATAAATGCAAATAAACGTATAAAACAGAAATAAAAAGACAAAAAGATAAAAACAACTCATTTTATTGATATTTGAATAATACATTACAATAATGTTGAAGCTTTTTAAGCTTTTTACATAAGAACCTAAAACTATTTCTAGGGGGTAAGTTATACCAGTGGCTCCGGCTGATAGGACATATCAGTAGCTTCATTGTTGGAGGGTAGACAGGGGAGGAGGAAAGAGGAGGGAGGGAAGAAGAAAACAATGCCCCTGAGCCCCATTGACCGTTCATACAATCCCTGAAAATTTCCAAAGAGACATGTTTCTATGAAAGGCCAACGATGGAAAACCATGGTTGTAGAAGGAAGAGGAGGAGAGGGTGGGAGAGAATGGTGTGAGAAATGGTGTGGTTTGGAAGGCTATTTATAGGGAAGGAATGGTTGCATGGAGTGTATCTACACTTAATGCAGTCAAAAAACGTGTAAAAACACGTTTTCTTGACTTGACCCAAGACCAAAACAATTGACAAACGTGTTCTGTGTGGTGCAGACCACCGGACAAAAGGTTCTGATGCAATCCGGATTTTATAATCCGGATTACACATGGATTCCGGATTATATAATCCGGAAACATACGATTCTGGTTGAAACAAACAAAACTTGGTACTTTCTGTAGGGTGAATGGTGGTTCGGATTGTATAATCCGGACAGCCTCATCATAGGATTCTTTTGTATGGACCACATTGCAACAAGAGTTTATGTGGTCCACAACATCCAAGGACCTCTATAAATACACCATCTCCGGTTTTCAGCTTCAATACCAGCAAAATACACAAACACACCAAAGAAAACCATGCAAATTTTTGTCATTATGCTGAGGATCTTTCTAATAATGTCGCGAATAGACTGCTATCTATATGACTGCATTATGAAGATCGTTAGCATGCTGTCAAAAATATATAGATACTCCTTGCTGCCTCCTTGATAGATAGATAACTCAAAAATATCAAGAGGTTGCTATGAGTTAGATCTTGCTGCCTACCAGATGAATATGTCATTTGGCAAGGCAGCAGGATCTAATTCAAAGAAATCATCTTGAAAACATTTTCCCAAAAGATTCAACATTTATGTTATTATGGTTTTTTTAACTATTTATTTGTCTTATGTTGCTTATATTTATGTTATGTACCTTGTTCTATTATTTTCCAAGGCATTCGCAACGAAAACGATCCAAATAAAGGGTCTGGTGCAGTTCGGACTTTATAATCCAGAATAACTTCATGCATTCTGGATTATAAAATCCGGAAACCCTCAGTAACGTTTTGACCGGTGACGTTTCACCAAAGGTTAGGCCGGTTAGTGGAGTTTGAATGCATTTTTTAACGATTTTGAATGTGGAACACGTTTTATTTGACTGTAGTTAAGACCTATGACTTATTTAAGGCTATAAAAAGGTTTGGATCTTCAACAATTTCTTTCATTCTTCTTCACCTCATTTCTTACATTTTCTTCAACAAAAAAATAGTGTTTTAGGTAGCTTTTAGGAGTATTTGTGGTGTCATGGTCATTGTTGACCGCTCATACGACCCCTGCAATTGCATTGCAGCTTATGCGGGGGTCGTATAACGGTCAACAAAGACTCTTGACATCAAAGAAAGACAGAAAATATTCATATCGTATTTGTCCGGAATTTATTTTCCGAAAACACTAACAATCTGGTTCGGAAAACGAAATCCGGACCAGGGGTATTGTTGGAATTTTTGCAGGGTGCGCGAGAAGGCAACAGGATGGGAAAAGTAATGCTCTCTCTTTTTTCGCTTGGGTTGGGCTCTTTTGGGTCTCGAGATCCAGTGAGAGTTTGGAGTTTTTCCTGCGTATGTTGTTGGTGGTTGGACTTTTTTATTTTTGCGGTTGGTGGTTGGACTTTTTGTCGTTTTCCGTTTCAATATAATCTATAGTTTTCGGGTTTGAGTATTGTTTGCACTCTTTTTCCCAGGGAATTTTATTGTTTTTCCGCTGTATTTAGTTTTCCCTTAATTTATATTTTATATATTTGTGTTATTTAAATTTTTTTTATAAAATAGTACCAATTGTAAGAGATAAATCTTAGAAATCATCCAAGTTTATTATATTGATCATTATATATGAAAATATTTTTAACTTGAAATTTATTTTTTCTTACAAAAAGGAATATTCTTTTTTTAAAAAAAAAGTAGAAAAGATGTAAATGTAAATAGTAAAAGTTCTCGTGAGCTTAACTCAGTTGGTAGAGACAATGCATAATATATGCAAGGTATATGGTTTAAACCTCGGCCACCACAAAAAAAAATAGTAAAAGAAAAATATTATGTATGAACAAATATTTGATTTTATAGAATAGTTTATGATTTGATTTGTAAAAATATTGTTTTTCTTATTCTTGTAATAATATTGTTGTGAGGTAACTAAATATTTAATTTTATATTTTATTGATTATGAGAATATTTTGTTTAAAAGAGTATTCTTTTTTATAAATTGCATCCGGTTTTCAATATAAGAAACAAAAGTGACATGTATTGTATTGTGGTCTCGAATATAATCAAAACTTAACTAACATTATCATATTTAATTTCTTAAAAAAACATTATCATGTTTAATGTTATTATTCTAAAAAATACTTTGTAATTAACTTAAATTTATTTATTTTTCAATAACTCTTTGATACTCGTGGAAGAAATTCCCATGAAATGTATATTAGAGAATTCAACTGGTTTTTCTATTATTTGAGAAAATTAAATGATGTACAAATTGATGTACAAATGTCATTTTTTTTAGCTACTTCAGGTATATTATAGATGCCTATTATTATGTGATTAACTTTGATATAACCCACAAATTGTTGTACTAATGTTCTTTCTCGGTAAATACTCCGGGTGACAAATCGATGATCAAGAGGAGATACATGTATCTTACAGAAGAGATTTTGAAAGAGAACCCTAATGTTTGTGCTTATATGGCATCTTCATTGGATGCTAGGCAAGACATGGTGGTGGTAGAGGTACCTAGGCTTGGAAAAGAGGCTGCACTGAAGGCTATAAAGGAATGGGGTTAGTCAAAATCAAAGGTTACACACTTCATCTTTTGCACCACAAGTGGTGTTGACATGCCTGGAGCTGATTATCAACTTACAAAACTTTTAGGTCTTCGCCCATTTGTGAAAAGGTACATGATGTACCAACAAGGGTGCTTTGCAGGCGGCACTGTGCTTCATTTGGCAAAGGATTTGGCTGAAAATACAAAGATGCTCATGTGTTGGTTGTTTGTTCTGAAGTCACTGCAATCACATTTTGTGGCCCTAGCGAGTGATACTCACTTGGACAGTCTTGTTGGACAAGCATTATTTGGAGATGGAGCTGCTGCACTCATTGTTGGTTCCGACCCTGTACCAGAAATTGAAAAACCAATATTTGAGATGGTTTGGACCGCACAACCAATTGCTCCAAATAGCAAAGGTGCCATTGATGGTCACCTTCGTGAAGCTGGACTAACATTTCATCTTCTTAAAGATGTCCCTGTGATTGTCTCAAAAAACATCGAGAAAGCACTTATTGAGGCATTTCAACCATTAAACATCTCTGATTATAACTCAATATTTTGGATTGCTCACCCAGGTGGTGCCGCAATTATTGACCAAGTTGAGCAAAAGTTCACTACTACAAAAATGGGCTTATATAGCGCTTTTTTTTTGCTTTAGCTAGCGCTACTATAAATGGCACCGATAAAGGTAATATAGCGCTTTTTTCTGTATAAAGCGCTATCTAAAGTAGGGTTTATATAGCGCTTTTTGTCAAAAAGCGCTAGCAAAGATTCTCCTTAGATAGCGCTTTCAATAATAAACGTCATCTAAAACGAGTTTAAAATAACTCATGCACTAGTAAAAAACAGTGTTTTTGTTTTATAACGCTATGTAACGCTAGGTTTAGATAGCGCTTTATACAGGAAAGAAGCGCTAGGAAAAGCATTAATTTTTTTTTTGGTCAGATTTTTTTATTTTTACAGATAGCGTTTTTTATTAATTTAAAGTAATATAATATATATATATATATATAATTTTTCTAAGGGAAATATATATATTTTTGGCACATTAAAATTGAGACTATTATTTATCAAATAAAACTTAAACATATCATAAAAAATGTATGTATATATAGCATAAAAGTCAGAAATGTATAGCCACTAATATAGTAACATGGATATCTCTAAGTTACAACTAATTAGTTAACATAAAGATCAAAATCTTCTATGGTAGCATGCAGTAGTCTTCATCTATCTTCTTGGTCATCTCAACATTTTTATCCAAAACAAGCAGGCAAATCATTATTCATTTCCAAATTTCATTCACTCTCCGCCACCTGCATGTATAGCAGAAAACACCATTAAGGAAGAAGCAACAATATATTATATTAGAGACAAATTCAAAGTACTACTGATCATAGTACAAATTAAAGCAAGATTATAAGTTAAAAACACAACCACTTCTAGCAAATATATTTAGAAACATGAAACTCACCTTATCACAAAAATATCGTATAACTTTTAGGCTGATCATGAACTGACACCATTCTTCTTGGATTTCTCTTAGTTTATCTTTTGAGTATGTCACACACTTGAAATCATCAATGTAGTGCATATATTATAACAAAAAATAATCATGTTACTTAATAAACTTAATTATATACAAATATTATACTTTAATATAAAAATAACATACCAGCTTTGGAATCTCATTTAGCTTTGAAATGAGAATCTCTTTAATAAACCTCATCACAAAGTACCCGCAATCTATACCATTTTCTTGGCGAGGACACTACAAAAAATAAAATAAGTTTGTATCACTCAAATTATTTATATTATTCATACACTAATTTTTTGAGGTTGTTATGTTATATTATTAAACTTGTACTCAGACCCATGATATGTTGTTAAATTTATTCTTTGGTACTTGAGCGTCCCTTGTAGAGCGAAATACCTTTAGAACTCTACAAAATATAAATGTAAACTTAGATTACATACAACTGACCATATATATATATAGTTTTCATAAACGATGGTAAAAAGTGAGGAAAAAATAATATAAAAAAAAGTTAATTAGAAAATCTTCTATAAACGATGGTAAAAAGTGAGGAAAAAATAATCAAAAACAAAGTTTCAAGGAAAATCTTAGTAGAATAAATAACTTTCGCTCATCTTTATATTTCAAGAATTCCTTAACCATGTATGTTTTGACCAATTCTTGTTTTGCTTCAATTAACATATAGGTTGTTATGGTGATGTTATGCAAGTTTAATTGGCAGGTTATGTTAGTATGAGAGGAATGGGAACTTTAGGAGCTGTTAATAACTATATGTACATTGAAACCTCGCTTTTCTTCTTGACCTGTGAGTTTTGATTAAAAGACTAGTTTTGATTAATTATTTAAAGTAGAAATGGTAGTACCTCTGATTTTATGCGTAAAGAATTGTTTGTATATAGTTATGGAAGGTTGTAATGTTTGAGCATAACCTCTATTTGTATTATTAAAAGGTATTATTGTCTAGAGCCTAATTTGATATAATATTGGTTTTGGCCTATGCTAGTTAGATTTTGAAGGGTTGTTTAGTTTATTGGAGTCAACAAGAGACTATTATGCATATTTGTGCTTCCAGGTGCCACATTAACTCTTGCAAAACATTATCTTTAGGACTACCAACAAGAGACTATTAACAAGGGCCACATTAACTCTTGCAAAACTTTATCTTTAGGACTACCAACAGATAACAGATTTTGAATTTCACCACACTAGAGCTTGTCTTAAAATAGTGAAATTGCTATTATAATTCTTCTATGAGTGATTAACTATAACTGCTAAAGGCAAACAAACCCTCTAGAATAATTGCAGCTCTTATCTTTCCAAAAAGCAAAAGGGGTACCGTATAATTATTTTTTTTTTTTATGATTCACATGCATAAGCATGGGACAAATTAATCAAAAACACACGTTTATGGGATAAACGAAATCCCTCACAACAAAATTCAACCCAATAAGCAAATAAAAGGTCTAATTAGGTTTTTGTTACCTATTGCAAAAAACCCATTCCAAAATTAACACTAAAATTCCACTTCAAACACAACACTAAAACAATGAACAAAAATTCAATTGTTTAAATCAAAAATAAAATCCATAACAAAAATGAATAAAAGATTGGTGTGAGAGAGAGATACTTGGAGAAATTAAGAATGACAGATTTCCGTGAGAGAGATAGAGAGAGCCGAGAGAGAGGTTGTTGTGAGAGTGAGAGCCGTGACAGAGAGAGGTTGTTGTGAGGGGTTATGATTTAGGGTTTGGGGGATGAGAGGAAAACCAATTTTTTTTTAGAGGGAGAGGGATATGCTTTTCGGAAAAGTTTGGAGGCAAGTAATATTTTAGTGGGATCTGGACAGTTTTTTAGGTGATATATTGATCAAAATCCCATAATTTTAGGTGATATATTGATATAAAAAAAAACGTGTGCTTTTATACTGCACTTGCTTTTTCTTAAAAAATCGAAATATGTCTTATACAGGGATCGAATAGGGGACTGGTAGTTCAAAACGTTTTTTTTATAAAAAAAAGAGTAAAAATAGCGCTTTTTTTAGCTATAAGTGTTATCTTTCTCGAGGTTATACTAGCGCTTATTAAGCGCTATTTAAGGTTGATTCATTTATAGCGCTTTCCATCAAAAGCGCCATATACAATTAATTATCATGTTTTTTTAAAATATTTATTATTTTTATTTAACCTATACCGACACTTTCAATACAAAGCGCTATATAGACTTAGAAGCATAGATAGCGTTTTTTCAAAAAAGCGCTAGCTAAGACCTCCGTGTTTAAATTTATAGCGCTTTAGTGTTAAAAGCGCTATATTTTCCCAATTATGTAGTAGTGGTTAGCCTTGAGACCTGAAAAGATGAAGGTCACTAGGGAAATTCTTGGTGAATATGGTAATATGACAAGTGCGTGTGTATTGTTCATCTTAGATGAGATGAGAAAGAAATCAGCTTAAGAGGGACTTAAGACCACCGGTGAATGACTTGAATGGGGTGTATTGTTCGGCTTCGGACATGGACTTACCATTGAAACAATTGTTCTTTGCAGCGTAGCCATATAAGATTATTTGATAATTTACTTTTTATAAAGTATTATTTTCAAAATTGCTATTGTTTTTGTTTGAATAAAATAAACTTGTATGAAGTTTCATATGTTCATGAGGTGTTAGTTCAATGATGAGAGCTTGACATTATAACCTCAAGACACAGTTCATATCTCATGAAAATGTTGTAAAATGATCATAAGTGTCAATATTATTAATAATAATAATTTTCTCTTCCTCATTTTTTTCTTGTAAATTATATCATATATACAACCAGAATTAATTTTAAATCGAATGTTCAATTTTAGAATCTTACATAAACTCATGAAACATGAAGACATATAAGAAGAATTATTCTTTTCAGGAATTAAATCTTGGTTCTCCTAAAAGATTCGTCTTTAGACAAAGACCATTAACCACTTGAGTTCGATCACTAGATTTTATAAACATTCATTTGAAGTTTAGGTAGGTAAGAAATATGATAAATAAATTTCTTTATTACTTTTAAGTTACATTATTTTTTTAATAATTAGTTAATATTGAATTAGTAAAAAAGTAGTTTTTTTTAAAAGCAAAAGAAAATAATATAAAATAAAAAGAACGAGATACAGAGACTGGGGGACATTAAACCTGACCCAGGATTAACCAAACGAGAATACATCGTGTAATAACAAACCAAGCAGACCCGCCCTAATCTATTCTAACACAAAATTACTAATCACTGGCGCAACCTAGCGAACCCGCGTACGGGCGCGAAACCAAGTTACAAAAAATATGAAGAGTGAAAATGTGCAAGCAACAGTGAGGGTTTAAAACATGGCGAATGAACTTACCGTCAATACGGTAACAAATCCAAGTGCCAGCTCCCTGAACAAAGAAGCAAGCGGTAAGCTCTTTCGAGCATCAGAACAAGCATGTAGGTAGACATGAACCACCAAATACAACAAGTTAGTAACACCCATTCGGGTTGAAGTAACCTGACCCTTTCGGCCCCTCATCTTGAAGTGAACTATAATTTTTCTGGCCCCTCATCTTTTCACTTTTTGGACCTGTCCTTGCCCAAGACATCGTTTAGATCAAAATATGGTTATTACATGTATTTGGTTATGTCATTTTGTGCGAATAATGCCACATCAATGTTCACGGATTACATGAACAAAATCTTTAGTCGTATTTAGATCAGTTTGTAGTTGTTTTCATTGACAAAATTCTCAGTACTAAAGGATCAAAGATTGCATTAAAGGATCGAAGATTGAATGCTAAGTTATCTAATTGAGAATTTTGGATGGAAGAAGTTAAGTTATGAGGTCACGTGATTAACCGAGAAGGGATAGCAATTGGTCCATAGAACTTAGTTGAAGTGTTAAAGTGGGAAAATGTTTGTGAAAATGGTGTTAAAGAGGACCAAACAAGTTATGGTCCTCTTTTCCTCTTTTGTTGCCAATGCCACAAGAGACACTTTAGGGTCCCATTGCTATTTCTTGGGAGTTATTATTTGTCGTAACATGGAAGAGGAGTAGAGGACTTTTTGACAAAGCTAGAGGATTTATTTTCCTCTAACCATAAGAGGAATATACTAAATGTGAACGAGCTTTCTTGGCTTGTATGCTAACTCTAACCATAAGAGGAAAATACTAGATGTGAATGAGCTTTCTTGGCTTGTATGCTAACTAAGAGGATTTATTTTTCTTTTATTAAGATTTTTTTTTCTTCTAGACCGTGATAGAAGCTGGAGTTAGAAGCCTGAAGTGAAACGCAAATTTTTAAATCAACCTACTTTTCTTCTTTGATTTCTTTCTTTATTCAATAAAAAAACTAGTTACAACATAAAACCGGTTTGAAATCGGATAAATAGAACTAAAGTGGTTTGAAACAAATCGGTTCTAAACCGAACTGAAACTGAATTGAAAAATTAATTGGTTTTTATTAAAATGGTTTTTAAGAACTGAACCAAACCATAAATATGATCAAATTTAATTTTGTTTATGAACCACGAACAACCCTAAAGGAAGGAGAGAGAGAGAGAGAAAGATAAGAGAGAAGAGAGAGGGATATATTTATATATAGAGAGAGAGATGTTAGAGGGGATAGAGAGACGTAGATAGATAGATAGATATTAAAAATTTAAAATGTTTTTGAAAACCACGAGAGTTTTTTAACTAACAAAGAGTCTTGATTGAATACCACAAGACATTTTCATAATAAAAAAAGTCTTTTAAAATCCTTTGCAATCTTAATTGAATAGACCCAAAGGGAAAAACTACCTAGAGGTGTTCAAAACCGAACCAACCCAATCGAAAAGCCGCAAACCAAACCAATCTAATCTGAAACCAAAAAAAATCGCACTTGGTTCGGATGACTTTTGCATGGAACCGCGCGGTTCGGTTCGGTTTGCAGTTTGCATCTCAGCAACCGAACCAAACCAAACCAAACCGCAAGACTAATCAATATTACTTAAACTTGTACTAGCCCAAGAATAATCTCTTCCGATTCGATTTTTCCATTGTTGCACCATCATGTTCGATTCTAATTCCTTTCCATCTCTTTCAATTCATTTCCAGTGATGAATTTGTTTCCTTTTCTTTCCAATAATTTGTTTCATGCTTATGTTTCTTCTTAATTTTACCTATTTTGATATAAATTTTGTTAGTTATAATTTGTATGTAACTTTATGTATTGTCTATATATGTTGTGATGAGTGACTTTATAATTTGTATGTAACTTTATACACTTGTTTTGTTTCCTCTTATGACTAATGAGTGACAATGATTCCATCATATTTTTGTTTAATTGTGCTTCGATCCGTCATATTTGATTTTTCACATAAGTTGTGTTTGATTTTAATCTGGTTAGTTATAATTTTACATATTTTGATCAGCCATATAACTTTGGTGGAATGTTCTGCCAGTTTATGGCACAGGTAATACATAACTATATTAAGGCATAACAATATATTGTTGGTATTGAAAATAAAAGTTTAGGATCTATAGCATAATAAAATGTCCTACGTTTATTTTGTAATAAGTTGGCAATATTAGAGTTAATGTAATATTTATTTTATCCCGCGATAAACCGCACCAACCGAACTAATCCAAATCGCATTTGTTTGGTTTGGATGACTTTCTAAAAATCAACTGAACCAAACCAAACCGCATTTTTTTTATCTCGCGGTTTGGATGACTTTTATGCTCAAAACCAACCAAACCGCACCACGAACACCCCTAAAACTACCTGAAAAAAATAAAGGGTTAATATGTCTTTACCCCCTGTAATGAGCGAGTTCCGGTTTACCCCCATGTAAAAAAAAAGTTTAGATTCCAACCTTGTAATTTAAGATTCTTTCGTTTTAGACCCTGAGGTCATCTGACTGGACAAAATGTTGATCATGTTGAGTGGCGCGCTGACTGTGCATATCTGATTATGTGGCACGCTGACTGTATAATTAATTTTGTTTTTTATTTTTTTAAGGGCACACGTCGCATTTTGCCTATTTTTTAAAATAAAAAATAATCTAAATAAAATTATATTAATTTAAAAAATCTGAAAATTAATTTTCGAAAATAAAAAATCGTAAAAAACAATATCTTTTCGAAAAAAAATTAAAAATTCTGGAATTTAATTTTTAAAATAAAAAACAAAATTTAGAAAAACAAATTTGAAATTTTAAAAAAATTCAGAATTTTTTCGAAATAAAAAAGTTTTTTAAAATTTTTTCTACCAAAATTAAAAATTCTGGATTTTTTTTTTGAAATTTGAATATAATTTTTTTATAATTCAGATTAAAATTTTGAAAATTATATAATCTAAAGAAAAAAAATCGATTTTATATTTCAAATTTTTTTTATTTTTTGAAAATAAAAATCTGAATTTGTTTCTGTTTTTTCGAATTTTTTATATTTCAAAAAAAAAAATCTAAATTTTTTTCTATTTTTAAAATTAAATTTCAATTTTTTTATTTTTAAATTAATATAAATGAAAATAAAAAAATTAAAAACAAAATCAATTATACGGTCAGCGCGCCACATCATCCAAAAATGCTGACTCTGCGTACCACGTCATCATTTTTGCACAGTGAGATGACCTCAGGTCTAAAACAAAAGAAGTTTCAAATTACAGGGTTGGAATCTAATTTTTTTTACAGGGGGGTGTAAACTGGAACTCGCTCAAATTACATGGGGTAAAGAGAAATTAACCCATTGAAAAACTATTACCAAAAGTCCAAAACCACAAATACTCTCGATACTGTATTTTTTTTAAAAATAGATGTTTATAGCATTTCATTAACAATAATAGTAGTAATACAATTGGGTACTTCTAAATAAACAATTGACCTCACAAGCAAGAACATACCCTCCTACATTAGCTTATCGCCGATAAAACTCTACCCTAAAGTTCACAAAGCTAGAAGAAAACTCTTGATGATGTATTTTTACTTAGTTATTGAACGCACAACATTTTTCTTTTCAATTTCATATTCTATTTTAATTAAAAACATTTATCTGAGCTAATACATTAATTAACACTTCACATTCTAGTAATAAAAAATCTAACACTTCACATTCATGAAGAAAAAAACACATATAGGGAACCGAACCCGGTTTTAGGTGCGAGCACTTCAACATTTTTTTCATTAGCGAACGACATTTTATTGTTTAGATGTTGCTTCTAAAATAGATATCTTATATTAAATGTTAGTGCTGATTTAACCCTAATCCTCTCTTTTTGATTGTTTATTGGAAAAATATAAATGTAGAGCATGCAAGACTCAAACACACGACTTTAATTCAAAAAGCCCAAAAATTTGACGCTATGTTGTCCGCTCTACTTTAGAGATTTACAACTTTTAAGATATACTCCCTTCATTTTACAATGAGTGTCGATTTAGCAAAAAAATATTGTTTTAAAATGAATGTCACTTTATATTTTTCATACAAATTTACGAATAAGAGAGTCGTTGTCATTGGAAAGGTCGATGTATGACATATCAAAACAATTTTGTAAATTTGTAATTTTAATAAATGTCACTTTTAATATAGACTGATCTAACTCGAATCGTCTAATTCAATCTTACGAATACATGTATATTTTTATTGATATAAATCGAATTAAACAACATGATCATTTAACTAAGTCATGCGGTTCAATTAATGAATCGATGGTTCAACCAATAAATCAATGACACAGTAACTTGACTGAGTTGATCAGTGATCAAGTTTTTAAAACGCCACTCTATTCCATTATATGATAGTGGGTTGTTTCTAATAATATAGCCAACTCGATACTTAAACAAATGAGTTATTGGTTTAGGCATGCAATTTAACCAATGATCCAATGGTTCGACCAATAACCAATGACAGGTACCTTGACCGGGTTGATCATCGATCCATTTTTAAAACATTGTCGTATTCTGTTAAATGATATTGGATGATTTCTAATAACTAATTAGTAAGTGGTTCCTAATAATATAGCCAAATTGATACTCTAAAAAAACTCATGTATCACACGGGGCTGAACTCTGGGTCTAAACAAAAACTTCTTAATTTACCTTTATAATTCCACCTCCCTTGCACTTGAATGTCTACCGACAAAAGTTTAAAATTGAGATTTTTTTTCTTAACTTTTCCATTTTTTGGTTAAAAATATTTTGATTATGATAAAAATAATTATCTTGATAGTTCAAAAATTGATTTGAAATAAATGAAATATGACGAATGACATTTCAATTGATTCTATCATTAATAAAATTCATTTATCACTTGAGTAAAAAAATATTTAGAACTTGTTCGAATTGACTTATGAAAGCTTATATACTAACATAAACACTTGTGATACTATTTTTATGGTGCATATCCTCAAATAAAAATAGAAGCTAAACCTTGAGGATAAAGATTCTTCCAGTAGGGAATCCTAAATCTTAAACTTATCATCGTTGACAGAACCCAATTTAGCTAACAAATCTAAATTAGCATCCCCTTCTCCGAGATAGCGACGTAATTGCACCTCCTAATCCATTCTTAATAACTATTGGATAAAGCAATGACAAAAGCATAGTAAGTGGTACTTGTTAAGACGGTTATTAACAATTTCTTAGAGAAATATGATTGCAACCAATATTCTTAGCAAGCTTCATACCATGAAACAAAGTCATAAGTTCCACATAAGTATTATTGACAACAACTAAAAAGCTGCAATCCAATCACAAAACTGTCATCACCTCTTCAAATTAAACCACCGGCTCCAACTTTACTGTCGTCAAGACAACTTTCATCCACATTAAGAACAAAACAATACTTGGATGCCAAGACACCCATCTAATATCAATTGGCGAGATATTATGGTTTGAAAATCAAAGCAAATTTCCATAATAGAGGCAAGTGTTCTTGTCTCTTCTAAGACTTGAAACAAAAATATCGTTTCCTTTCCCACGTAAACAAAATTACAAGTTCTCCAATTCCACCAAACCCCAGCTAAGAACAAACACGTTGAAGGGCTAGTGGAGCTAGTTCGAATCCAATCCTCAAGATTCAATTTTGAGAAAAAGTTGATGTCTGTGAATCCAAGACTATGCCACACTTTCTTTGCAGTTGAGTAGTATCTCGTACAATGAAAAATAGTTTCTTCATAAAGCAAAAACCTAAAACAACAAAGAGATTGATACGTGTTTTTCTTCTGAAACGCGTATAAGGTAGGAATAGACCGATGACAAACACACCAAATTAAGAATTTGATTTTTTTCCAGGAACTTTTAACTTCCCAAATCCACATCCAAGAACTTTGGTGACGATTGAGTGTTATTCTTTATATCCAACAACCATTTATAACTATCTAGTGCATAATATTTACCACCAATATTTGCTTTCCAAATAAAACAATCGAATCAAGATCATTTAAAACGAGATCATAGCTTTTAACAATACAATAAATTGATCTACAGAACAATAGCTAGATCAAAACTATTAAAAACTTTGAGCAAAGCTTCCAAAGATGAGGCGGAAATAAGTGTATAATAATTAATCAGCTTCCAACCGCCAATAGAATAAACATCTTTGACTCTATGACGTATCCCATATAGCCACATAATCAACATGACGACAAAGGAGATCATTAGCTAGGCAAAGAGCAACTTAATTTATAACATGTTTAAGTGCTATTTCAACTTATGATATCCATCCATAATGACCTATAAAAACAACTTGTACTAGGTTTGGATTTGGCGTAGAGGGAGAATACCACTCATCTTGTAATGGAGAGTGACTCAAAGGTTTTGGTCGACATGATTATTGAAAATTGCAATTTTGGTGGACCGACTCCTACCTTGGTCAAGCGTATTTGACAACTTTTGAGTTTGAGTTGGACCGTCAAAATTACCCATATTTGGCGTGAAGGCAACAAAAGTGCAGATTAACTTGCTAATTTCAGCATTTCGATGGATTCTCTAGATTTTCATATTCTGGAGAATCCCCCTAGTGAGCGAGTCTTTTGTTTGATGATTTTTCCGGGGCTTGCATGCCTAGGAACGTCCGTTTAATTTCTTAGTTTTCTTTCTCTTTGAGCTTTGGCCCTCTTTTGTATAAAAAAAAAAAACTTGTAAATCATACAAAAATAATTTACCTTTATTTTATCTAGAAACAACTTATTCACAAACATTTATAATAAGATAAGCACTTATTTTTATAAAAGATTAATGAATTAATTAAATAATGAAAAATAAAAAAATAGCTAAAAATTCAAACTCTGCTTCAAATTGAAGCTATTCTTCCTTCGACTATAAAACTCCAAAAACCTCCCTCCTTCGCTTCTCTTCTATTCGTTTTTTCTTCCCTCCCATCCCTTTTTCTTCTTTCACATCTTCCAATAATCGCTTATTTTAGACCGCGCTTATTTTCTAGGGTTTATCACTTTCTCCCTTCGCCATGGCCGCGGAGAAACTCCGTGATTTGTCTCAACCCATTGATGTCCCTTTGCTCGATGCTACTGTTGCTGCCTTCTATGGCACCGGATCTAAAGAACAGGTTTATCTCCATTGCTCGTTCTTCTATTTCACTGTTCAACTTCATTCTTCATTTGATTTGGTTTGGTTCAGTTTGAGTAGTGTTTTCGATTTCATCACTTTTTAGTGTTGTTCAATGTTTGAGAATGATGAAACGTTAAGGAAATTTTATGTGTTAGGGTTTAGGGTTTAGTACTGTTAAATTCTGTGTAAATTAACGACTATGAGGATTAAGGTTTAAGGAGATTATTTTGATTTGTTTTCTTTAACTGTGAATTTGTTTTGGTGTATTTAATTATAATTGTTTTGGGTTGTATTGTTTCGAATTCGAAGAAATTAGTGGTTTTTACTGAGAAAGAGCTGGGAAATTAAGTTAGGGAAGTATGAATTATGTGTAAAATTTGATATTTTTATTTAATTTTCTGCCTATATGGTCTTGTTTGTGTTTTTAATTTATCGTTTAAATATGATTTTAGTCCCTTCAATTATAGAGCGCTCTTTTTCTTTCTTTGCCGGTTTTTTTATTTGGTTTCGGTCCATGTAAATTAAAAAAATGTTGTTTTTAAACCCTGATGTCAGCTTATTCAGCCATGCGACGTGATTTTATTGTGCCACGTATGAGGTGGATCAAAAGCAACATTTTTTTAATTTGCATTTGCAGGACTGAATCTAATAAAAAAAACCTATAATTGCGGGGACTAAAATCATGTTTAAACCTTAAATTTAATTACTTGAATCTTATTGATGACGGTTTTTTTATGTTCTAAACGTAATGCAGAGAACTGCTGCTGACCAAATTTTGCGGGAATTGCAAAATAATCCAGACATGTGGCTACAAGTCATGCATATTTTGCAGAACACTCAAAATCTAAATACCAAGTTCTTTGCTTTGCAGGTTAGTTTTTTAGCTATGTTTATGCTCGAGAACCCTACTCCACCCTGAAAGCAAATGTACCTTATTTTGCTCAAGTAATACATGAGTTGAGATTGTTATCATAATGTTAGATAATGATTACCAATGTTTTAAACTGTGGTTGCAACACGGTCCTTGATATTGCATAGGATTGCAATCGTCGTCCAATTGCTCAGGTCTTCGAAGCTCGACAGTTTGACATTGTGGATTTGCAGTCACAATTGTTATTGCGGATCTTTATTTTTAATAAACCTTGCAAATGTATATAGAGAACATGTAATGAATGAAATGGTTTATGGTTGAAAACGGCGGATACAGAGAGAGGACGGAAAGGAGAAGAGAGAAAAGGGTTAGGGTTGTGCAGAAAACCCAAATCGCCCTTCAAATGGTTCAAATATTAAGGTCAGAATCGTGATTTTCCTGGAGCGGGAACGCGGGAACCGGACCACGCAAACTGTGACTCCGCTCTCCCACCTGGAGCGCCTGCAAACCAGAAGTGGGCTGGGATTCGCATTCCCGTTGCGGTTTTCCCTGAGATGCTCCGCTCCTCCAGGATCCCGCCGGGATTGACTACGTAGAATGAAACAAACTCAAAAAAAGAAGAATACCACAACCAGCGTGGGACTCATGCGTTTATGAGGACGTACTGTGTGCAGATGTTCCATTGAGGCTTAAAATATTAACACTTAGCATCTAAAGTTTTTATTTTATCCCGCCCCCCTATTTTTATATATTTGACCCCGCTGCTCTAATTTTTATTCATTGCAAATTCTACCCCGCCCTTTCCCTTTCCCTTTACGTGACTGCATTTCATAAAATCAAACAACCCTGTTCCATCAAACAACCTTTCTCGACGGATCAGTCTCTGTTTATTTGATATGGCCCACAGTTGGATGCATCACGGGCCTGCCTTTAAGAACTTTGTTTTCTTTTTCTGCTTTGTTGTCTGAATTAGTTCAGTTCGGTTTATTCTTCATCTTGCAGTAAACATGGATATTTGGTAAATAATTACTGTTAGATAAAGAAAAAGATTTTCCACAATAAATTTCCCAGTTAATACTTTATACATCGAGTAATCATCTGAGTGTGACGGCTCCTCCACATGCTCCAACACAACGGACATGTGAGGCTCGGTAACTTCCCTGTGATCTCATGGTGGACATGGAGGGAGAGATGTCAGAGTCCTATATATGGGATCAGAAGCAATCTTTAATACTAATTTGTGTATTGCTTTGTTGGATAAAACTATGGATTTCTGTACTTCTGTATCATGTTTTTATTTGCTTGTTTGCACTTTACTTGGTTTGTTTTTCATTTTTACCTTTGCATCCAACATGGTTGTCAGTGCTTCCGTAGTAATGATTGTTAAATGTCCTACAAGTTCTTCACTTTGTTACCATAATTCTATTCTTAACTGCATTTCTCAGTATATATTCTTCCTATGGTTGTTAACACAGGTGCTAGAGGGTGTGATTAAATATAGATGGAATGCACTACCGGTTGAGCAGCGAGATGGAATGAAAAATTTCATCTCTGATGTTATTGTACAGGTATCACTCACATGGAGGAAGCTGATACATGAGCTAGCCCAACTTACTTTGTTGTTTTTATCAATGCTTGTATTAATTATGTGTCCTTTATTCCATTATTTACCTATCTTGCACAGCTTTCTCGCAACGAGGCCTCATTTCGAACGGAGCGATTGTATGTCAACAAACTCAATATTATATTAGTTCAGGTAAAATTGACCTTGCATTTTCCTTCTATCATTTAGAGTGATATTTTCCTGTTATTCTCAACCTGTTATTCAGTTTATTTGCTTTCTTTATCTTGTTGAAAGTTATAATTTCTTCAGTTTATTTCTGTTTTTACACGGGGACTTGGATTTCCTTTTCTTTGCTCTTTAAAAATCAAGATTTGCAAGATTTCTTTGTAATCTTTTCATGTATTGGTAACTACCTAAAAATTTGTAACATTTATATAATGATCTGTATATATCGTTCATATATGCAGATTCTGAAGCATGAGTGGCCTGCGAGATGGCGAAACTTTATTCCTGACCTCGTTTCAGCAGCTAAGACCAGTGAAACTATTTGTGAGAATTGTATGGCTATATTGAAGGTAAGTTTATCTTCATTTATGTTAAATTTATTCCTTTAATCAATGAGTAACATTGTGAAATGTTCTTTCAGCTTTTGAGTGAAGAGGTTTTTGATTTTTCAAGAGGAGAGATGACTCAGCTGAAGATTAAAGAGCTTAAACAATCATTGAATAGGTAACAGTTAATAGCGTTTGTCTATTTTAAAAGAAATCTAACTTGATACTTTTTGGGTGCTAATTCATTTCCCCATACTTTAACTGGGAGATCTGGCAAACTTTTTTGTTCTAAAGAGGGCCCACCATTGAGGTGGTCAACAATGGGCCCTAGGGAAGCCAACATGGGTAGGGGGATGGGGAAAGGGATGGAGTGCATTTCAGGGATGATGATTTATTTAATGGAAAATGCTTAACAAGTGTTAAGGAACCAAATATAGTAAAACTATCTTGGAATTTTTGTACTCTACCTCTTAAAAGTGTAAAAAATTATCTTTTCAGTACCAAATTTACTATTTTTTTTGTGTCCTAAACAATTGGTTAGCATGACACATAGCTAAAAACAATCTACAAGTGTTGGGTTCAATTATTGATATTCTAACTGGTTCTGGCTTTAGATGCTCTAGCTTGTCAGCTGTTCAATTATTTAATGTAATTTGTCTACGCTTACTCTTTATGGACTGCCTATACATTGCTAAGGATTACACATTGTTGTTTGCAGTGAATTTCAGCTCATACATGAGTTATGCTTATTCGTGTTATCAGTTTCCCAACGAACTGAGCTCATACGTGCAACACTCTCTACATTGCATGCCTTCTTATCTTGGATTCCCTTGGGCTATATATTTGAATCACCATTGGTAGGTATACACGTTTGTGTAATTCATATTACACTGGAATGGAGGAAATCTGAGATCTTTTGGTATTTGTGTTAATCACAGCTCGAGACATTACTGAAGTTTTTCACAATGCAAGCATATCGGAACTTGACATTGCAGTGTTTAACTGAGGTATGGTCCCTCTTCCCAGTGCTTGTGCATTTACTTTAAAATTTTAAGACTATCATTCATTTTTTATATTCACAGGTAGCATCGCTTCAATTTGGGAATTTCTATGATGCACAATATGTTAAGATGTATAACATATTCATGGTTCAGTTGCAGGTATGGTTAATTTGAATAGCTTTTCATTTTGTTCCACACGCAAATGCTGCACTTTTCTTTTTGTTTATTTACTTCATTGTAGTCATGTATCCATTTTGTTCTATTCTGATTGTGTAAAACAATTATAATTTTTGTGGCTGATTTTGGGATGATACTATGTTTAATGCATCAGAGCATACTCCCACCTACTACAAATATACCTGAGGCATATGCACATGGTGCAAGTGATGAACAGGTGAGTCTTTGCAATTTGCTGAAAATAAGAAGCCTGATTTACTGAATTGTTTGTGATGTCCAACATTGACTTTTTTTCACATTGTCTGTCCAGGCATTTATACAGAATTTGGCACTGTTCTTCACCTTATTTTTCAAGGTAGGGTTTATTCTCTCTCGCGCGCTCTACTTTTTTTTTTTTTTTCCTTTTTGGGTTTTTT